>JGI24022J15233_10001097_pt1 | contig 21142 bp, 13 predicted proteins | sample Ectturendosymbi2_FD_15233 | JGI IMG/M metagenome (IMG submission 15233) | reverse complement strand
GGGTTGGGTTTAAACCCACCCCGTGAGCTTGACATTTTGCAAAAATTTATTATCTTCGCAAGGAGATTAATTGTTTTCGCATACTTTTTGCTTGTCAATTTTTCGACTTAATGCAAATACCACGGAATAAATTTGCATGCAAATTTCAAGGAACATTGTAAACGGGCTAAAAAAGTAATAATTAGGTCTTGGTGGGAATCTGGGTTATCGTCTGCGTCCAGAAACCATCTCACCACATTTTGCAGACCTTTCGTTCACTAAGCATGTTTAAGATCGTGTTCGGCGATAGATCACTTTGCCCGAAACCATTGTCTTTATACTGTCTGCCAAGGGCGTACGCAAGAGGGTTTGGGGTTAACCCCACTTTAGTTTGATATGTTACAATAACTTTATTACCTCCGAAAAGGAGATTGTTTCCGCATACTTTTTGCTTGTTAATTTGTCGACTTAATGCAAAGAACAGGGAATGAATTTGCATGCAAATTTCAAGAAATACTGTAAATGGGCCAAAAAGTAATAATTAGGTTTCGGTAAGAATCTGGGTTATCGTCTGGGTACAAAAACCATCTCACCACTTTTTTCAGACCTTTCGTCCACTAGGCTATGCATGTTTAAGATTATGTTCGGCGATAGTTCACTTTATCCGAAAAACTGGATTTATTTTGTCTACTAAGGCTTAGGCTGATCAGCGCAAGTGCTGACAGCATTGGCTGCATTAGGCCCCGATTTCTGTAGCATAGAACTGTTTCACGAGCTCAAAAACAGCAGTTGTTAACACAGAAGCATCCAAGCATTTATTGTGTCTCAGCAGGAAAAAAGGAAAACTAAAAGTTTGCTGGACTTCTATAAATAACAACAAAATCGAAAGTTTTCTTGCGTACTTTATTTTTTGAAACCGGGGTGTGTGCGTCAGCCAGTCCACCCGCACTTTATGCTGGACTGCTCGTATTCGACAAGACATTAGCGCAGCCTCATTTTTTCTTTGTAAATTGCTCTGACGAATTAATGAGTGTGTTGTACTCCCTTGTTTTAACGCGCCGCCTGATATTTTTGCAGTCACGAACTGCTGTATCGTAGCGTTGAGTGTATATTCCTCCGATAGCCTAACTTAGATCGCTAATAGTTTATTTTCAGTGCAATGGCACATAAAATAAGGAGAGTAGATGTATAGAAAAACGTGCATATTATGTCAACAAACTTCGCCAAAATATTGGTTTGGAAAGTGGACTATGACGTCAGATTGTGACGTCACAAACAGCGCATACCAAATACAAATGACTACCCTATGCCACTAAATGAAACCCCCCCCCATGAAAAATTTCTGCGTACGCCACTGGGCCTCGTAACTAAAGATATACACGGAAATGTTGGCATTTTCACCAAATAATGATTTAATAAACAATTTATTAACAATTATATATTGTGGTTCGGGAAGCACAGTATTTCAGCATCGTCGCCTTGCACTGTACATCTTCTGTCATCATTTCAAAAAAAGCAGCAGCAGAAAACTCGTTCACTGGGCACTGAGATTGGTGGTGCTCCAAGTATTGCCGATTTATATCATAGTTCAGAAACACAAGTAAAACCTTTTGAAACCTGTGCCTTTAAAGTTGGTATAAGTTCAAACATATAGTTCTGAACCGTTTGATATCGTCCGGAAGTTTGGAGTATGGGTTTTGCACCTGCTTTAAGCTTCCATATCGTGGCCGAGCATTCAGATTTTAGTCTTACGTCTTCATAACAAAGCGACGAGCGCGTTTAGACCGAGGGCACTCGCGGTATATGGCGCCATTTTGAGTGCGCTGCTTCTCTGTCCAGTTTGCGTGCCCGCCGCTTGTTGGCGATTTCGCGTTGCTGCAAAAATGGCCGTTGTCGGAGTCACGAAAGCGTATTTCAAAAATTCCGTGCAGCAGCTTGTTCACAAACTTGCTCTTCTTTCGGTTTGACAAAGTTACGTATCACATAAAATCGTTCTGAAATGTAAGTGTAGCTTCAACTTGGGTGAAAAGGTGCGAATGCATCAAACATTTTCTCCCTCAGTTTGCTCAACCGTACGACAATCCAACAATTACTGTAGCTCTCTCTGCTATTATTTATTTTTGCAATGTGCGTACCAGTCCCTGTCGTCCAAATCGAATGGGTCAGTTTTGTTGATACGTTTTCAGGCATTAAATTGTGTCGATGCTGAACAGCAAAACGTTACGTTTGTGTTAATTAAATCAGATAAGTCGAAGTAACGATCGATTTCCTAAAACAATATCATCTCTCTAGTGTGTAACTGGAAAAGTCTGGGATTTCATTACACCCATCGTGAATTTATTGCTGGATTCAAGCAAAGATATATGACAAGTGGTGAAGGAGGCGGGGGTGCAAGCGCACCCCCAAAAGTTCTGATTTGTCGAAAATCCGGGCAAAAATGGCGCCCAACGTTTCTTGATTTTAAAAAATTGCGCCCAACGTTTGCAGAAAAACACATCAAGACCTTTTTTGCTTTCGGAGGTCATACCAAAAAAAGGTCTCCATGATCTTCGTAGGAGACAATTTGTAGGCAAAACCCGCACAAAAACTTTTTGGGCAAGTTTGAGGAAATTCGGGCGAAAGTCCTTCGCACCACCTGCAAAATTTTGCCTGCTTCCACACCTATGGATATGAGCACGTGTCATAGAAAATGCATCAACAGCATTGTGCAAGATTTTTATGAAGATTAGTGTTTGCCAACGGACTAAAAGGTATAAACATGTAAATGAAGCCGAACACGAAGGACATTTCGTTGTAAAAAAACACGTTTCCTGAAAAGTCGTTCGAAATGGTAATGTCCCTGTTTTTCGGTAACAATAACTTAATGTAAAGTGCTGAGAAATTACGAGTCGAATTAATTGAAAACCTGCTTCGTGAATTTCGGTTATCCACCAGGCTTTTATTGCAAATGCTAGAAGATTGTTTGCAACTACTCATGCCAATGCTCCGCGATCCCCACGAAGTAAAAAAAGTTCAGTAAACTTCGCGCAACGATCGTTATTTCAACATCAAGACAAGCTCGAAGTCAGACTTGCAACGGCCTGATGGCAAAGTTCCCTCTAAGGTGCGCAAATGCGCAGTTGCACCACCAGACAGTTTGCGCAGTAAAATCTCATTCTTGCGCACTTGCAACATTCCAAATTCAATATCACATAGCCTTTTTACCGCTTAAAACGCTTCACTAGTTGTGTGTCAACGTGGGTGTGCAATTCCATGCTCACTAAACCAAAGTTTTGCTCAGCGTCACATTTTCTGGCTGATGGTGATGCGTAACCTGGCTGTGCAGCAGTCGATATCACTTTTTGTCGCCTGCCATGAAGATTGTAAAAATGTGGGTCATGTTCTAGATATTTTGTTAATTGTAAATCGGCATTTTGTTGAAAGTGGAGTTCTACTGTAGTAAAAATTTCATGTCACTCAATCTCCAGATCGCACTATTCTTAGTCCGTCCTGTCATCGCTCTTGTCATGCTCCTGTAAGCACGCCAATTATTTCCAGCATTAATTTCGCTGAGAGCATAATTGCGTCATACCGTGGACCAGTGTAGAGCAGGGGTAGGCAATTAATTTGCTCAGGGGCCACTTCTGGAAGGCCGCGTTTAGCGCAGGGCCGTACTTTCTAGTGGAAATAGAAGCAAGTCTCTGACAAGTTAGCCTAAGCCCTAAGCTGGAGGAAATTTAAGATTTTTTCTTAATGCTTTCGCGGGCCACGTGTAGCCCGCGGGTCGCTAATTGCCCACCCCTGGTGCAGAGGCATCCACATGACTGATTTGACATGCAGGAAACGCTCCTGAATTCCATACAACCACTGCCCGTGTGGTCCTTGCGTCAGACGACAGGAGCGGTTGTAGAATAAGAGACCTGGCAATCTGTTATAGATCTTGACACAAATTGCTTCGCATCAGTGACTGTGCTGACTTCCAGTATACTACATACCGTATAATGATGTTAGTGATGACTGACGAATCAAATTTCAGTTATTGGTTTAAGTGGGTTTGTAAGGTTTGAGCTGAGAGCTAGACATAGGTCTTTGATCAATGACGGTCATGTATTTAGAATTGTCAGTTTTTTTGCAAGTACTTGATGTGGCACACGTTTCCTCATAACTACCAGGTATCATTTTGTCAGGAAATTAAAATTTAATCACGTGCATTTTTGTTCATTTTAAGGTGTGACGTAACCTACCACAGCAAGAATGAATGTCTACTGCTCAGATCCTTTATTGAAAGCTCATGGAAACCTCATGCTTGTTCCAGGCACCAGAGTTACTTAGAAATTGTATCTCTTAACTGAAATTTATAAACGAGAAAAATTTTTATACGCATACCGAGTTTTTAAAAACTTCATCGAGAAATTACCATTCTTTTGTCTGTGCTGCTGATGGCCTCGAATTTCTTGTAAACATGTAATGCATACTCTTAGAGTTGAATGCCATTAGTAATCTCGACCAATGAATCTGCAGGGCTATAAAAGGCCTGTCAGTGCACAGACACCAAAATCTGCAGTACTGTTTTCGATACAACAAGACTTTTATGGTTTGGAACAGGGGCTCAAACACGCGGCCCGCAAGGCATTTTGTACGGTGCGTGACGCTTTTTGGGAATTTTCAAATAATTAATTAACATTTAGGTTACTTAGTTCATTCACCGCTGTTTAAAAGAGCTCGGCTAGCGAGTGACAAATCCCTTTCAAACGAACGTAGAAATGTTTTGCCTATAACTCACAATACCTTTGGCAGGAAATACGATGTAAAAGCTGTTTATAGTAAGGTTCAGGCACCACCATTGTTGCGTCAGCTTCATAATGCGGCCCTCGGGTTGCTTCATGAAGTCATGATTTTGCCCTCGGAGCAATTTGAGCTTGAGACCACTAGTTTAGAATGTGTCAATGTGGCTTTGACGCACTAGACTGGGGATGAACCTATTGTTCCAGGGGCCAGATTTAAACCTGTTTACTTTCAAGTGGGTCGGGCCATGGGATAAGAACCTATACCAGTGGTTCTTAACAGGGGGGCGTCAATAGATTTCAAGGGGGCGCAAGCACTCTGCAATGCGCTCTGCAACATGGGAAGTTTAATCAAGAATTTGACCAATAAATACATTTGTTTATACCACTTTTTTATTGTCAGGGGGGCTTGACACAAAGAACAATTACTTAAAGGGGGCGTGGTAGAAAAAAGGTTGAGAACCACTGACCTATACATTAAGACAATTTAAATTTTTTCCTTTTGAGTTAATGTAAAAACGTACATTCCGAAATCTTTTGCGTTTGAGGAAAAGTTTTTCAACGAACATTAACCAAGTAAACTGGGAACTGTGCAAGAAGGGTAAATTATTAAATGGCCTTGTAAATGTATGTAATATATAAATTGGAAAGATTTTACGGGAACAAAGCTCTTGAAGCTGCAACAACATCAACCCACTGGAGAAAAACAAGCTAGAAAATTTACGTGGGATGGCGATACGACACAAAAAATACTTTAAAAAATATTTCAACTTATTTTGAATTTGCGCTTGAAACTTGGCATATTTTGTCCTTAGCAAGTACATCAATATCATGTGTCAAAAACTGCGTAGTTGCCAATTTTAGACTATCATATATCTCAATATTGTGTGCAAGGCTTTCGCACAGCTTTGTTTCATTGACGGCTTGCTCACAGGAATGGGATTCCCATGGGAATTGTCCATCCTATAGTAGGAATTTTCTGAAATTGATTACCGATATTTTACGCTCAGAGCGCAGTAAGTATGACACGTGGAGTCTCGGTGCCACGGCAGAGTGATGCATAGCACCTGAAAAAGTTTTTGGAGCACATTTTATGTCACAACCAAAACAAGGGGTCACATAATTTTATTGTCTCCCCCTAATTGGAAGTTCTTCTGTATTTTAGCCATGGTCCTCTACTAGACTAGAGGGTCGACAATGCACAAGCACATGTTATAACGTAATTTGTATTACTAGTTCTTTGGAAATACTATGGGATGGGACAGAAGAAAGTGTACTATGGAAAAATCTGTTCATTGGCGCTTGTAGAGAAAACGGAGTAAATAGGAAACGGACCGTTGTTCTTTAAACATTTCACCCTCTGTATCTACTGTACTTTCCTCCTTTTTGACAAAGTATTTTTGGTTAGGATACAACCAGTGTTCATACCGCAGAACCACCAGATCATTTGCACAGTGAAATCTCATTCTCGCGCACTTGCAACATTCCAAATTTTGTGTATATCGCATAGCTCTTCCAACGCATGAAATTCTTCACTGGTTGTGTGTCTACGTGGTTGCACAATTGCATGCTTAAACATTTGCTCATCTCAGTGTAAAATTTTCATAAAGGAAACAATGGATACGACTGATGTAAACGATAACAACAAAACTGAAACCTTTCCGCGCCTATAGGCACGGGCGTAACGACTAACGAGGGGTAAGTGGAGAAAATGCCCCGATCGCCAAAACACTAGGGGGCGCCGAAAAGTCCCAAGAATCTCGCAAGTACTTCAGTACAGTAGATTTAGTGTGCTTCCAAAAGACTTTAGGTTCGAACATGGGGGCGCCAAACTCGTTTCTTGCCTCGGGCGCCATCTAACCTCGGAACACCCCAGCTTACAAGTTTTTTTNGTTTGGTGTACCCATTGTGACATCACAATAACAGAATTTGGCAAAGAAAATGACTACAAGAACTTGGGAATATTGTCCAGACAGGAAGGAAGGTCGTGCATAGAAGAGAAAAACGTAAGGACCAACTTTTAATGAACCATTTAAAAGTGTTGTTAACGTTTTCAATTTTATTCGTAATTTTTACACTTTTTTGAGTCGACCAGAGGTGACGAAAAACCTGCAGCGGGCCAGGTGTTTAATTGACATCCTTGCACAAGACGTTTAACCAAAAGCAGATCTTCTACACAGTCTCAACTTCGGGTTTCATTTAATATTTTCTGTGTTATTTTTTATGAAAAGCGTAGTTCTGACGATAGCAACTTTATTGCTTCGTTGACGCGAACGCAAATAGTGTTTCAAAATGAACTTTTTTGTTACTACGTATCGTGACTGAGCGCTTAAAAAAACTGAAAGTACACGTAAAAACTAGGTTTGACTCGAACCAATCCGTGTGCAGCTAATCGTAAAAGCAGAGATCGGTACGAAACTTGTAATTCCGACATTGAATCCCTGCGTTCGCTGATCTGTACTTGACACCCCCTGTCTCATGCAAGATGTGGGAACAGTCGGTGAAATGTTCTGCGGCTATTCAGCGTGTGCATTCATGTTTATTCGGTATGAAACGCCTTTGGTTTGCTTTACTGGTATACTTGTCTCAGTGTATCTTAAGCAGTAGAACCAAATCAGATCAAACGTTGAACAGTTATAGAAGGCTGGTCAGTTGCAAGTTGAAGCTATTGGAACAACTAATCAACATCATCATACAAGTTGAATTAAAACACGTCAGGACATCGAGAAACGTGTAATCATAATCGGGTTGTAGTTGTCCAGATAGCACCCCTCGAAATTTGGTTAACAACTTCTCTTCCCGATGTTTGAAATTGATGGCGGAATTGCGATCAAATTTGGAATAGCGATGAAGTTGAATATAGACGTTTTGTAAACGTGTGTTTTTCGTAATTTTCTGGAGTGTCAACACAATTGTGCACAAATGTTGCGTTGCACATGGTTTTATCGTGGCGCTGTCCAGATCCGCCGGAAACTACGCGTGGCAGAGAAAGTGTAAAACCAGCTGACGTGGAGTTCTTTCCGCGTTAACACAAGGCCTCCTAAATAAACATCTTTTTAAATTTAGGAGGCCTTTGTTAACATACCCTTTTCGCAAGAAGAGTATTACAGTATGGCCTAACTGGCGTTCTTAGCGTGAAGCGAAAAGATGGCATCCATTTGCCTTAGGCCAGCATCTCAGGTGTGGGTCCACGATGAGTGAGTGCCATGCGCATCAGCACGATAAGGATCAAGAAGACATCTGCTTTGTATTGCAGCAAAAAACTGGTAATTTAGAGTGAGTGAGATAACAAGTCGAATAAAAACTGTTTATTGCGAGCGCAGATTTACCCACGAAGCGCAAGGAACTGAAACGAAAACGTTCCATTTGATTCGCCACTTGCGCCGCTAGTGGGAAAACGATAGCTGAAGTTATTGTTGCGAATTAGTTGAACTACATTAAATGCATTGAAGCATCGTTACGACTTTGGCGTCATTTATTGTCCCATAATCAGTAATAAGCTTGGACTATAGAGTGTGGAGACACTGTTTGGACCGATAATGACTACGGCTTGGAAATCACAATTTTGTATACAGTGTGCAATGACGGATTTATGCATAGGCCATGGCCCCGCGCAACTCCTTCCTATGACGACTCATTACTAACTCAAAATTTGCGAAACTGCGCAGAGGCAAAACTTCACAATTTGCTTTGAATTAAACGAAAATGCAAACGTCAAGACCAGAGGGCGTCAATAGATTTCAACGGAAGGGGGAGCCCTTACGCGCTTTGCAACGTGGAAAGTTTGATGAAGAAATTAACCACTAATTACATTCGCTTATATAACTTGTTTCTTGTCAGGTGGGTTCACACAAAGGACCAAATTTCCTTCTAAGGTGCGCAAATGCGCAGTACCACCAGACAACTTGCACAGTGAAATCTCATTCTAGCGCGCTTGCTAAGTTCCAAATCTTATATCGCATATTCCAGGGGTTCTGAAACCTGCTGTTCATCCGTACCCTTTGAACACTTGATAGGTTCGCATGTACCCCCAAAATTTTGTCACATTTTTGACTGCTAACTACAACTTGATATGATGCACAACTTACTTTCTATAGCTAAGCAACCCATTGCAATTCCTCTAAAAACTTTATAATCAGTAGTTTTATTTTAGTGTCAAAGCTGTGTGATTATGGACGCAGTTAGGGGGGACATGGGGGACGCGTCCCCCCACTTTTTCAGACAGTGGTGATATAATATGCCATGTCCCCCCTCAGTTTTCTCTTTAGGTTTCGTAATACTGCATATTGGTTTCACACCAAGCTGTCCCCCTCACATTTTACAACAAAATTGCGCTTATGTATGTAATTATCAATAATTACAAGCACACAAAATCATTCTTTGTCCTTTAATTCCGGATGAGCTCTCCAGATGTTTAGTGAGAAGACTTGGTTTCACCGAATCATTTTCCAGTATTTTTTGACAAAGCATACACATAGGCATATGGAAACCATTGTTTCCGTAAATCAGTTTTTTTTTCAACCTTTCCTGCACTGCGACCGATTATAGCAACCCACTAAAGCCCAACAACCTCCTTTAATATTCGAATAAAGCAAATGTAATACAGCTGTGTGCAGTGTTTTCAAAGTGTTTTGAGGGACAGAAACGGTCTTTCAAAATACAATAGAACCTCAGTGCATAACCACCACCAAAAATACACTAAAACCTCGCTTTATGTCTGTCTCGGTATTTAGATGAAAAAGTTGCGGTTTCTCAAAATATGTGTATTAATGGTCACCACGGTCAAACTTTAAAATAACCCCTGTCTGTGAACATAAAATATCCACTCGCGACCCCACGTTAAAAACTACTGCTGGAAATGTAAACCTGACATTTAAATATACTTATGAATATTTTCTTTTTTGATACTCATTGTTAAGCTTTTTGCTGGTCAGAATGTCCGAACGATTTTGAGTTTTTAATTACAACAGTGCTACTACTGCGAAGTCCACCTTCTGAGCTTAACGAGCAGCTAGTCTTGACTGCACATCAGCATTACACAAGCGCAATATTGCCTATTGACAAGAAAGGCTCAGACAGAATCTTCTGAAAAAGCAGCATTTAATAACAAATTAATTATCATTTTTATGTAAGGATCTCTCAGTGGACCACTTGGGAATTACTGCAATTAGTGTATTCAAACTTTGGTAAAACATCACAAACAAGCGAGAATACGTGTGAAATATGCCGCCTCCAAATTAAATCAATTTTTCTAACAGCAGAAGAGATAGGTAAGAATTTTACGTTACACATAATGTACCCTTTGAAAAGTCAAATGTACCCCAGTTTGGGAACCCCTGATATATACTGTTGCATCGCATAGCCATTTTGCCGCTTGAAACGCTTTACTGGCTGTGTGTCTGCATGGTTACACAATTGCATGCGCACTAAAACAAACATTTGCTCAGTGTAAAAATTTCGTAGAGAGAACACTGCAAAAGACAGTTCTCAAAGTGGGCTTGACAGACAAAAGGGTTAAGGAACATTGATCAAGATTCTTATTTCAGCACAGCAGCGTTTATCAACCTTTTTGCTGCAGCGGAACCTTCTGCAAATGTTTGCGTTGCTCGTGAAACCTCATGCAATGATCCAAGTGTCTACCCGACTTTCTGTAATAAACCAGATGGGTAGAAATGTCGCATCTGTGTTTTATTTCTGTGTCGGCGGAACCCCGGTTGAAAAACACTGCAGTACAGTAACATCATGATAATATTGTTTGTTACACAATATAAGAATGACAATACTGCTTTTCATCTGCAGTTACCTAGTGTCTGGCGGTCTTGCGTTAAAATCTGATGTTACAACCGTACTAAATTGCAAAAAAAAGCTATTGATAACTTCGCTTGGCTTAAGGCACGAAAAAACCTAAAACCTTTGTGGTAGACTGCGAGCTTTTAGATATATTGGCGCCAAGCATTTGGTATCACTTGGGACAATCAACCTATATCCTTTCTTCTTCATGGATACAATGGCTTGTGCTAGTGAGGGCTACCTGTGGTAACGGTTTCAAATGTGCTTTACAGAAAGACTTAGAGCAGTGGTGTAGCCAGACATTTTGATTGGGGTGATAAAAAACACAGATACCCCGCTTTGCTCACGAATTCAAAGAAATATTAATAAAGTTATGTTATTTTGCTACAGTGGCCAACGTGTCCCCCTTACCTACGCCTTTGTTTCCAGTATACCTTGTTGTTCTGGGCCTATAGTGTTTTATAGCAAGGAGCTTTAACGCTTTATAAAATTTCGTTATTTAATTTATCAGTGGTGGGTTTCAGTTGTCTAACTTGTTGTAGCAGTAAATCATTTAGTCACTTCTGAAATACTAGAGCCCTAGTCACTGCAGCACAGTGGTCTCTAGTAGTAAGCGATTTGTCACTTTCACTGTTTCTGAAATATGTGAGTCTTAGTAGGCAAATTTGTAGCGCGTTTGATGCGGATCCTACATTTAGTTGTTTTCCACTAAGTTGCCAGTATACAGCAGAGCTTGCTTGTTGAATGCCTAGGTGTAGATGTTAGTTGAATCAGCTAGAACAGTTTCTCGTGAGTACATGGAAAAGCGTGTGTACATTGGGCTTACATTATACAGGTAGCTGAGGGTGTTGCAAAAATACTTTGTTGTGCAAAACTTATTTTCATGCTGTTTACCATAAGACTGTAGCGTCGAGGATTAAAACACTATATTTTTTATTGCGTGGAAAATGACAACTTAAAAGCGGCCCAAATAAACCCTGTGTCCACTCTGAATGGATTGTGCTTGTTTGGTCCATAAAATATGTGCTTACTATAACAAAGGAGTTTACATACAGCTAATGAGTTCGACAACAAGACGATATTTTCCATAGCAGCAACACGGTCCCGGATGAAAATGTACAGGCTATATCCGAAAAATACACCTACACAAAAGCTAGAAATCACGGAAATTCAACCAAGAGAATCTCAGAACTACACGGAAAAGCTACAAATTCCAAGAAAAGATTGCATTGCCTTTGGATGTTGAGAAGAATGTAGGAAAGGCTTTAATTTTTGATGAAGATCTAAGACAATGGCAGAACTAAAGTCACAAAAGATAAATTTTTAGGGGGGAACTACACGTAAGGGGGAATACTTTCACGCTTTTAAGACAAGCAACCAAATAGGTCACACCTGCGTGGGGCCCCAAACACTAAGATGGCCTAGGGCCCCGCACTCCCTGAATCCGTCCCTGGCAGTGTGTCATACGATTTTGTAGAAACCGAAAAGGTTGTCAGAATCAGCAACATAACCGCTAGAAGATTAAAGCGACAGAATTTTTAAACATCGTGATCATCGCCGATTAGGATAGGCTAGTAAGCGCAATACCAAAACAACAAGCGACTTCTTTTCTGAGTAGTTGCATTCGTGCAAGTATGTACTTGCATTCGATCTGATCATGGAACACACATTCAACGTCTGCTCACTTCTGGAGAAATACGTGGCATCAAGCCCAGTGCCCCGATCGTTTGTTTTGATCAGTGCTGAAGTTTGCTTCTGGGAAGTGATTTAAGCAGAGTCCTGAAGTGGTGTGGGAAAGTTTCAATTAACGTTGGCTTCAAATGTCTGAAGTCTGGTTATTCTTCAGTAGATTACACATCACATGCCAGTCTGTGCGGCGAGGCGATCCTCAAGAGAATATAACTGTACGTTGCGCTGATGGTTATGATCGTTTCGAAACCTGCTGCTATTGGCTGTAAAACTTAACCATTAAATTTTCGGAGAAAATGCAGCTTGCTCTGGAACACAAACGATTGTTAAGTGAATATCATGTGTACTTGAGGCAAATTTTCAAGGGGTTATTTTGAGTTAACGTTTTTGTAAAGAAAGACTGCTTGACTTCTTCGTCTGCCTCGTAAAAATAAAACATACTCTCTATTTCAACCCATGGAAACATTAAGGCACACTGCTTGTTTTTAAAGAGTGTGTTTACACTATTTCATGTATTGTATTTTAGAGCACGATGAGCACATCGCCAGCAGAACTGCGCCTATCCGATCCAACAATTGCGCTGTTATTTCGGAGAAACTGTCGAACCCGTCATGCGAAATGAGCAACCGGATGTTTGGAAACTGGATGACTGGTTTCAGAAAATCATGCGCCGAAACCAGCTCCCCTTCGTCATCGGTTCTGAACGTAGATCAGGTACATTGCTGCATGTGAAAATAGTGAGTTTTGCAATAATTCCCGGCATATAGATGCCGCCGAAACTTTATGCAGCGTGGTAAAAACCGAATTCGATTTTCCACTGCTTTGTTGAGCATCAGTCAGCAGGTGAACTAACATCTCGATAACAGCTAACATCGCGTTTTCATTTGTGGAATACAACTTGGAAAGATCTTGTTGACTTGATATTGTGTTTGTGAAGGATGCTTTTCCTACGAATTCACTTTCTGAGCCAAACAACACTTTGTGGCAACAAAGATTTCAGAATCGAGCACCTAAACCAAAATTTCAGTCTGTGTCGTACATTCAAGGTGAATTCGACGGCTGGTAAGTGAAGCTTTCGGACTGAGTATGTGGTCGCGGTTTTATTTATGCTTGCATCTTATTTCTTTTGTTGAAACCAGGGTTGAGACAAACCCGGGTTTTTCAAAAAAAAAAAACAACCCACCTGTTTTTTGTTTTTTTTTTTAACCCAGTTTTTTTGGGTGTTTCATAAAGAAACAAGATTTTGTAATTTTTTTGAGGAAAACGGAAAAAAAACATTCTGAATTGTTTGTCTTCCATCATGCAATACCACTATTTTAAGAATTACAGAATAATAGCTTGTTATACCTATTATGGCATTCAAAACTGAGGGATAAGAAATGTACCCCATCTTTATTTTCGCAAAGTGTTGTTGGTCAGTTCACTCGTAAGTGGTAAGGCTTGGCAATCATGCTCACAGCAAACAGAGAAAAACCACTCCCATACAAACTCTGCAGTTTCACGTCAAGTTTATGCGCAAGCCCTGCTAGTTCAGCATCTGTATAGTGTATTTTTTCAGTTTATGAATTGGTATGTTCCAAAATCAGAAAAAGTTTACATGCAGAGAAGGCAGAAAAATTGGTAAAAATACACAGATTGTGCAGAGCTGAAGAAGATTACCATTAGAATTTGATCAAACTGTTCGATTTATTCTTCTTTTCTTTCTAGTCCTTCAAATTTCGTTGCTGTTCGTTTTGTTTGATTAAACAAATATTGCAGTTAACTGTAGAAGTGACCTGCTAATTTGTTGTTTTACTTCTTAGTAGATTTTTCAAAGGAAAAGTAGAATGGGTTTTGTTGGTTTTTTTAAGTGGCCTTTTTTGAAAAAAACGGGTGTTTTTATGGGTCGGGTTTTTACAACCCTGGTTGGAACTTATTTTTCAAAAACGTGAGAGATGATGCGTTATCGGTTTCTCTTCTGCCGCATCAACTCTTCCGATTGAGCCCTTATCCTTTTATCGAGCCATCGCGGCCTTGTTCAAATACGCCAGAGGAGATAATGGGTCACGTGTGGGAGCGGAGTAAAACTTTGTCGGCACAACTGTAACTGTCCAAGTTGTGTTGGTCATTTTTGTAGTTATAATGTGTGCTTGCGTTTTGTTACCTTGTTTCGCAAATATGTTCAAGACAATTGACACCTAAGTCAAGGGTTCTTAACCTTTTTTCTCCCGCTTACCCCTTGCCAGCTTCCTAACATAAAATTTACCCCCTATTTTTTGTTCACCTACTAGCGCTGTAGAAAAACGTACAACATCATTATTAAACTTACCACCAGGATAGATAAAATTTACCCCCAAGGGGTAAATTTACGCCCGGTTGAGAACCCCTGACCTAAGTGTTTAGCTTCAGTGCATAAATACATGGACCTCAGGGATGACAGCTGCATTTACAAGTTTCTCTAAACATTCTGAATGTCTCAGGTTCGTGAAAGGTTGCGATATTTCCAGTTGAAATCGGTGTTGATAGAGTATTAATAATAACCTACGTTAAGTTGATAAACAGAAGATCAGTGTTTCCAATTCGGGGCAAAATTTTAAAACCCAGGTTTCGGGTAGCTGAGAAAAGAAACCCGGGCTTTTTCGGGTTTGAAATGAATGCAATTTTGAGCGATAAAAACTCGATGTGATTGTGAAATTACAACTGTTGGTCCCTGCGGAATTTATTAGCGAATTATTAATTGAATTAAGCACAGTTTTTCAATGATGTTTATAATACTGACGCATGACAAAGCAGTTTCACCTTCAGCCTGTTTCTGAGTTTTGTGACAAATAATCCCGTGGCTGAAAAAGCCCTCTCTGGTTGCACTGATGTGGGCTAGATGGTAATTAAAGCATGGAACAGTTTTTCAAGGTTATTTGACCTCTTCTTTGTAGCCTCAAAAGTACTCATTTCCTTTTTCACAATTTGTGATAGGATCTCTTCCTGTGCCGGAATAGTTTTGTGGTCTTCATTCTCATTGATTACAAGGATTCTGTGCTTTGATTTCAAATGGTTGATCAAGCCTGCAGTACTTGAACCATCTCCTTTTGTATATCGGAGTACAAATTGCACTTTGGTGTTGGTTGAGCCTTGTTGTATAAGAAATGGCTCTAAGCTTCTGATTTTCTTTCATTAATAACGTCTTTAAACTGAATGTGTGTGATTAAAAATGTACTTAAAGTCACTTCCAAAGGAAAGCCAAATATTTTGTAGAAAGTTATTGCTAACTGAAAAGGAACGAATCGATTTTGCAAAGAATCACAGCTTGTATATGAAGTAACGCAGCGTGGTCCAAATACTTTTAACCTACGGACCATTTTACAAAAACGTGACTACTTCCTGGCCACTTCCAATAAAATGATACATAAAACAACAAATTCACAGCATTTAAAACAAAAAAAGGGAAGATAAGTGAGTGCGTCATTGAAATTATTACACAATAGCAATTTATTACAAATCTCTATCAGTGGGATGCCTTTGGTCGAGGCTTCTCTGACACTATTGTTCGTTTATCAATACCAATGTTATTGGTGCAAGTACGAAACTATCGTCCAGTGTTTCGTTTGCCATTCGATTTCCGTTTTTAGATTTGACTTACTTCATCGTAGAAACTGTACTCTCACACACCCACGTGTTTCCAAATATCGAGTGTATTTTTAGTGCGAGATCTTTCAGTTTGGGAAGTCTATCTTTGCTGACTAATTTCCAGAAGCTCTCTGCAGTCTCTAACACCGTTAGTATTGTATATTTTTATCAAAGTATGTTATGCTTGTTCTAACTAAAATTACCTATTGCAGGGATGGGCAATTAATTTGGCTCGGGGGCCACATTGAGAAGGCCGCGTTTAGCGGATAGATAGATTTATTTGGCGGTACTGAGTGCATTACGCCAGATGTGCTATTCAAGACAACGAATTCCGGGCACCGAAAAAAAAACAGTGGTTATCCAGACAGGTGCCCCAGTGGAGGGTCAGCAGCGGGCCGTACCTTCTAACTGGATCGTAAAATAAATAAATAAATAAATAAATAAAACAAAATGGTACACAGAAAAGGCATTATTCATTGGCCTTGTGCAAATGCACTTTATCGAGCGCAAGCAATTCAATGAGACGAATGTAACCTCACACGCTTTTCAAGAAATTTCACATTTGAAGATTTTACCTGAATGCTTCTGCGGGCCACTGAACACACTGTGGTGGGCCACATGCGGCCCTCGGGCTTGTAGTTGGACCACACTAAACTAACACATAACAACTTATAAATTAACTAACTAGTAACTACGAAACTACAGCATACCTTTGAAGAACTACCTCACGTGGTAGTTATTTCATTGGGTTAGCGAAAAGACAAAGTTCGTGTAGACGCCTATTATGTGCAAAATGACGTCACGAATGTTTAAATAGGTCAATTGAACAAAAATATAAGTGGACCAACAACGAACGTACGATGGTCACCGAGCAAAACCCGCACCCCTTGCCTGATGATAAAAGTTGAAAGTTCAAACGTGCTAATCTGGCCATTACACGCACCAATCTGCAGCTTCGGTGTTATCAGAATTACTGATATTTGAATGCAACAGCAATCCCAGGATTTTTAAAATACCCGGGTTTGGTAGTTGAAAAAAACTGGGTTTCGGGTAGTAGAAAATAGCCAAAAAAAAGGTTTTTGGGTTCGGGAAACCCGGGTTGGAAACACTGCGGAAGATTCAGTCCACGTCATGGTCCTTCTGAAAGACAGGGAGAAGTGTGCTCTAGCGTCTCTGGTGTTATTGCTTGTTACAGAGCGTAAAAAATTGAATTGGACGAAACTGAAGGAAATTGGGATTCTGCAGTGCTCAATTATAAGGAAATTGGGATTCTGCAATGCTCGTTAAATTTAAATCATTAACCTCGTCATTCGGCAGGCTAGGGTCGTACATCCTTGAAGAAACACTATATATCAAGTTTACGTTTGAACCGCCACGTTTATTTTCGTTTTGCAAGTGACGTCGACTTGTGCAAACCGAAACCTGCTGTTTTCTTTCCAGGGTTGGTCAGATAAAACAGCCTCAGCCACTGTGCCTGAAAGACGAGCCCAGCGTATGGAAAAGCTTCTCACTTCAAACATCGCCATTCGCTTCTGGCAGCATCCCCGTAACTCCAAATCCCTCCGCAGTGGCGCTGATACCATACCAAGCGCCCTCGTGGTTTGACGCCGAAGCGTATTCGAAACACTCGGCGCGTTTCCAAGACAACAGGCAAGATTTCCTCGCAAGTGCTAATGTGTCGACGCCGGGCCGCTTGAAGAGTGCCATTGGAAAACAGCCGCTGAAACAGAAGTCCCGTTGTCTTGGTGAGCGTTCCGCTGTGTCATTAACGCATTTGATGATGAAAAAAGGGAATTGGTGCATAGTAACGGCGTACGGTGACCTTCCACACTTCCTACCCGTATGCCTGTACTTGCCATAACCTGTCAGCACATTCCACTTTGACATAGTGGAGATAAACACACAACGCGGTGACAACGCAGTTCACAAAAATTAAAACTCGGTGCTCCAGTTTCAAACAGCGCAGTAAAATACGCTGAACACTGACAGCAGGTTACACACACTAAACGCTGCAAATGATCTTCAACACAATTCTATTCTCCTTTTCTTGAACAACAAATCATAATATGATCGCATATAGCTTGCTTTCGCTTTAGCTGCACAGCTGTCCGTACAGGGCAGCACACAACCACACGTCCAGTACTTGTTGCGGAGCTACAATGCTTAAACTTCACCGAACCGTTCCAACTCAACCTACCCTTAATCTCTGAAGAAAGCCAGTACCTAAACTCCTGCATCACATAACAAGAATACGCCACTGGTACAAAACATCAGCAATTACGTATTTTTTACATTATTTTATACGTGCAGAATTGCCTGTCGCCGATGTCATAAACTATCCGTTTCTTTTTACACCTTCTACTTGCCATGTCAGGTAAATTGACTGCTTGGTTTTAAGGTTCTTCGGTTTCCATCCAGAAGAAGTATCGAAAACCTGTTGAAAGCAAAAGCTCCGACGATAAGAAGTTTGCGTGTGATTATCCCGACTGTTCGAAGCGCTTCGCCAAAGAAATGGAACTTCGTGTGCACATTAACAAATATCATCTTGGTAAGTTTGCGCCAGTCTTTATGAATTTAGGTTTCCTCGTGCTGTTGTGTCTACGCTGTCGCAAAGGTAATGCGGCAGCGTTCTAAGATTTAAAATGGTTTATGCCAGCGTGGTCCAACTACTTCTGACCTATGGGCCATTTTTCAAAAACGTGACAACTTGCGGGCCACTTCCAATAAAATGATGTGTGAAACAACAGATTCGCAACATTTAAAACTAAAGAAGGGAATATAAGTGAGTGCGTCATTGAAGTTATTAGTTATTACACAATAGCAAATAACAATTTATCACAAATCTCTATCAGTGGGATGCCTGTGGTTGTGGCTTCTCTGACACTCGTTCCTTTATCAGTACCAATGTTACTGGCATATTGGACACATTAGCAGCTCGGAGACTATCGTTCAGTGTTTCGTCTGCCATTCGATTTTTGTTTTTAGATTTGACTTGCTTCATAGCATATAGAAAATGTGCTCTCACGCACTTATGTGCTTCCAAACATCGAGTGCATTTGTAGTGCGAAATGTTTCAGTTTGAGAAACTGTCTGCAGTTTTCAGGGACGGGCAATTTGACTCGTGGGCCACTTTAAGAAGGCCGCGTTTAGCGAATAGATAGGCAGATTGATTTGGCGGTACTGCAAGTTAATTGCGCCAGATGTACTCTTCAAGACAACGCCGAACACCGGGGCACAGAAAAAACACGGAGGTTATGCAGGCAGGTGCAGCAGCAGAGGACCGTACCTTCTAATTCGATGGTAAGATAAATAAATAAAACAAAAACAATAATGGTACACCGAAAAGTTATTCTTGTGCAAATGCACTTTATCCAGCGCAAGCAATTCAGTGAGACAAATGCAACCTCACACGCTTTTCAACAAATTTTGGCTTTGAAGATTTTTCCTGAACGCTTCCGCGGGCCACTGAAAACGCTGTGGCGGCCCACGGGCCCGTAGTTGGACCACACTGGTTTATGCCAAGTCAATCACGTTGCTGCAAATATGTCAGAGATTGCGAACTTCATGATGAGTCGAAGACATGGCTAATGAAATGTATGGTATTCACCAGTTTGTACCTGAAGCTACAGCACCGTAGACGAAACCAGAGGAAAGATAGTGGCAATATAGCCATGCAGTTGCACACCTCTACCTCGCTGCATACGGAATTCTAAGATGCGAGCTCTGTCAAGGATGTTTGTGTGTGGTTAATCGAGTGTAGGATGTGTGTTAGTAGCATCCATCCTATCACCAACAGTGAAAATTTCCTACTTTCTGCCCAGCGCTGTGTGAATTACGTACTACTGGATTTAGCCATTTTGAGGTATTGTGTACAGGGGGGGTAAAAACTCTTCAGAGAAGGTTCGTAGTACTTTGCGTGGTTTTAATATCAACTAACAACCTAAATTGATTTTTCAAGCTTTAATCAACGTTTCTACGCCAACTCAACCTCACTCACATGCCTGCCAACCCGTATTGTGCAAGCAACTTGTACAGTAGGGGAACGTCCGTGGCTCCCACAAATGCAACTCCAAAAATCCCAAGAACAGAACCAAAAAAACCTGTTTTACATAAAAAAATCCCTAAGTCTGTGGTAGTGCAGCATAAAATCGGAGCGACATGGTAAGTGTTAAAAATAGAAGAAAACATGATTTGCAAAACAAACTGAAATGATTCATTTTACACACATTCGAAATTTTCTGAAAATCCCTAAAAAGGGTCCAAAGTTCCCATCTATGGACAAAATCCGTAATATTAAAAGCAAATTAGTTTTTTTCAAACAGGAACTGTACGTGCGTGCACCTGAAGAAAACCTTCCGTCGAAAGGATGGAAACATCAGAGCGCTCAGCCTGTTTTCATTCATTTGCATTGTGCGTTGTCAATTTAGATGAAAGTGAAAGCTGACTATTACACCAGTTGCATTGTTACGTCTAGGAGGATGGGAGTTTAGTTGTAATGGTTGAAAATATCCTCTAATTTTACAGTGAAGGAGGCGATTGTTGTTTAGCACGCTTGCTGCGTGAGAAACTATTGTAATGTGGGAGTGATTTTCCCGCAGTAATTTTGGCGTGGGAACACGATCGCGTATCTCTAATTAACGTTTATTTCCTGAAATTTGTTTATTGCATTTATTAGCTGATGCTAATGTGTTAGCTGGTTGCTGCTTTCGTCTAGTACAGGGCTCTCCAAACATTTTTGTCCGAGGGCCACATAAGCAAATAAAAAATATGTCGAGGGCCGGACGTTTTACGCAATGTGATTGATTCGGGATATGTTATATTCTACCAAATCAACAAATTTTCCGTAAACACATTTCGCAGTTTATTTTTTCATCATTGACAAAATAGCTTCGCGGGCCGGATGAAATGGCTTCGCGGGCCGCATGTGGCCCCCGGGCCGTAGTTTGGAGACCCCTGGTCTAGTACATTGTCATCATGCATAATTTGAACAGACGTAAAACTCCAAAGAGCAGCCAGCCAAAAACTTCTGGAGTATAGTAAAACTTTTAACTTCATTACAACTACTGTAAAAGAGCCAGAAAACTAGAACGCTTTGCAAACTTTTGTGATAGAAACCACTCAACAGCTAAGATGCGAAATCCATTTTGTGGAGGACGGTCGGTCAAAACGGTCTTGACTGTGATACTTTCACCCTGGCTTGCCCTAGAACCGGGTGACAGCCATCGTTTCAGACACGGAATTATAGCCGGTGCTGTATATGCGCTCACGCCGCTACAGCATACGACGGCAAGTGCTGCGTTGATCGCTTCAAGATATCT
>JGI24022J15233_10001095_pt1 | contig 21143 bp, 11 predicted proteins | sample Ectturendosymbi2_FD_15233 | JGI IMG/M metagenome (IMG submission 15233) | reverse complement strand
GGGGGGGGGGCACTGCGGGACCAAGGAAAAAAGTAGGGGGGCCAACATAAATGTCTCGTCTCTCCTGCATGGTGATTTTCCGTTGTAATGAAAATTGATTTCCTATGATTAACCCTATAAAACCCAACATAGGCTTGTGAATATCGTCAGAACCGTCGCCAGAAGGTCTTAAAATCGTTTAAAATTTTGCTGGCTGAAAGTTATCTGCTGTATATGTCAATCAAACGAACTTGAACGTGAAATTAAGCACAAAACTGGGGGGGGGAATCAGGGGCCAGAAAGAAATCTGGGGTGCATGGCCCACCCAGGCCCCCCTCAGAACCGCCACTGCTTGGAACACTCTAGCGGCACAAAGTTCTTGCAAACAGCGTTTTTCTTGACTTTCCTGATAAGGTTCACTTTCTTTATCAACAGTTTTGGGTAAGCTTCAGCTTCAGCAACCACGGAAAGGTTCTATTCGATACATCCAAAATATCCAAAACCGATAAAATTTAATTCAGGGTGTCCAGTGGGGTAGTTACTTAGAGCCACGCTCCTTCGTCACAATTTCGATTCCTGCGTTTTGTTTGTGTCACAATATCGATGTGATGTCACAATTTCGGTTCCTGCGTTTTGCTTTTATTTTTGGTCACGTTTGTTTGTGGAGGTGAAAACCCACCCCTCCGATCTCAACATCTCTCTTCTGAATATCTCTCCCACCGTGGCCGTAATACGCATTAAATGCATTGCAAGCAGTCTCATCGTCAGGCTTTGGTTGTTGGAGAGAGCAAACAGAAAATGGGACGCACAATTTGAGATGCCATTCGAACCAGTCCTCGCAGTGAAAAAAGTTGCAGAGGAAATACGAAAAAGCGAAATCTCTCCTTTTGACTACAACCATGACATCATTGGATCCGATTGCGAAATTACCCCAAACGTGGGCAAGTTTCAGGTAATTCAACACTAAATACTTAACTTGTGCCCAAATTTAACTTTTACACGACCACACAAAACTTGGAATGGGAGAACCCACTTGCAAATGAGTGTTTGCACCACCGGGTACCGAGCCCTTCACATGAGTAAAATCTCTTCACAGTCCACTTCACACCGAAAGCGTGCTGAAAAAGCACAAATGACATCAACTGCGGCAGCTCAAAAATCAGGTTTTACAAACTTTGTTCGCTTTGAGTTACAAAAATAGATGAACGAAAAACAAAGGAAACTCATATAAAAAATATCTATGAAGTTTCTGCATGTGACAATGGCGTAGTTATAAAGAACGTGGAGGATATTTTTTGTTGTAAGTTACATATTGGAACAATGAATACAGTCCTTGCAGACACGATGCTCGTAAGATTGATAAGAACAAAAACACGAAGCGCTTTGGACGTTCGCTATGATTTGAAACCAAAAACGCAATGACTGCCTGTTTCACAGTGATTTTGTGAATCTATCTTAAACTTTTTGTCGCTGTAATGAAAGTCTTCACTCTACAGCACCAACTGGACTTTCATGAAGCAAGATTTCACTACCAATGAAAAACAAATAATATTTTTAAGGGACTTGATGGGAACCAAATCCATAATCCTGTGTGAAAATCAGCACAAGAAAGTATTTATCGTTCAAAGTGCCTCGTCCCCACTTGGTGCTTGGACGACCTTTGGGCCGCTTTGTCACGGATGTAGTCAGAAGAACACGTCTCAGCAATTTTCCTATGAGCTCGTGGTCACGTGACCGAACCATCGTAGCTGAGATCTCTCTGTTCGGAGAAGTGGCTCGACATTCAAAGTTTTACGGACTTCACGACTGCGCACTTTGTCGCAAACTGTCACGCAGTGAACATATCGCAAAAATCCCTTGTCTGCCGCTAGTACTTCACAAACATTACGCTTTCAGTCGTTACTCAAGATTCACGACGATAGCTGTGGATCGGAACGAAAGCCGATTTGAAAACTGGCAGCTTTATGGAGATTTCACGACAAAATCGATAGCATTAAACTCTCGTATAATGTAGTGGGAAGCCTTTAGTCTCCAATCGCATCGCGGATCATGTGTCTACCGAGCAGTAAACGAATTTCCGTTCCCATGCGTGAGTCACCACACGACTTAAAACGTATTGCACGCCTCGTTCTCAGCCTGCTTAAAGTTTGTGGCCAACACTGCAGCGATGCAGCAATCCATAACTGTCGTTACGCAGCTTCATCTTCAGCTGTCACGAATGTTTACAGTATACGTGAAAACTGTAAAAATGCTATGTGGCAAAGTCAAACCAATTTTTCTGATGGCTTAAAATTGCCTGCGTCGCATTGCTTCGGTTAATCGTATAAAAGCATTTCGCGTATAAAACCTTACAGTCAGAGCTACAGACCATGGGCAGCGTAAAGGTGGGACAGCCTTGGCGGATGGCTCCTTGGATTTTGAAATTTGATATTTTCCTATTACGTTTTTAGCAAAAAAAGTTTCGAGTCGGTAAAAGTTCTCTTAGTTTCGAGTCGGTAAAAGGAAATTTAACCACTGTTGCCCACTCCCTGGAAAAAATCCTTTCAGCTACCCCTGGAAAAATCCACTATTGCCCCCCTGGAAAAGAATCCTTCCGACACCCATGTCACAGACGTTTACCTACTCTTTCAATCAACCGTTCCCTTTCATGACTGACACCACCGCATTATCACCGATGCGTATATAAACTCACCATAAACAGAACGCACGTTCAAGACCTCCTCTATATAAGAGCAAGGTGAACAGTGATCTCGGCGGGTGATCCCTATATTGCTGCTTGAAACCGTGGGCGGCTGAACGTGTTGTCAGCTTAGTTTCGAATTTGTCGGCGACTCAGTCAGATTGCAACACATGCCAACCAACAACTGTGCTTTGGATGAAAGGGAGCAGCGACCCTTTCCAGTAACGCACTCCCTCTGAAGGTTGTCTTGACGTATAGGCTTGGTTGAAAGGTGGGAGGAAAGACGTCACATCTAATTACTGAGGCAATACAACAGTCACCACAAACAGAACCTCAACCATATAAGAGTAAAGTGTATAGGTAGCAATTTAATGTTGGTGGTGGGTGATTTCTATTGCCACTTGAAACTGAGGATGGCTAAAAGTGTTGTCTGGTTGGTTTGTAACATTTGGGCGACTGCAACACTTTACACTATAAGTAGGTCTGCAACCCAAATGACACTTGGTCCTTCGCAGCCTCCCACTCATCCAAACATTTTATTAATCGGTCCACTTGTAAGTCATCACAACACTACGCAGCAGTGCTAAATATCATAGCATCCTTGTTGGCGCCATATATGCATGTGCTCATTGCTAGTGCCACATATCGATGCTAGTGTTCTTTCAAAGCAACCATGTTAAACCCATATGTTTTTCTATTACCACCACATATCTGTGTTAGTATGTTCGTGTTCATTCATGTGTGTGTGCCCAGTGCCGTAGCAGCCCAACTCTGCCCCCCCAAGATGCTTGCAGGGGCCCCCCTAACGGTGATTTATAAAAATGTTTTCGACGTTATGCTACATCTCGAGGCCGAATGGCCTTCAAAACAACATATTCTAATTGCAGACACAGTTTTGGCAGAATCAGGCCCATGACCAGGTTTTAAGGTTTAGGAGTAAATATTTTTGTTTTTATCATGTTTAAATACAATTTTTCTGAGCACAATAAAATTTGGGGGGCGCAAAAAAGATTTGGGGAACGGCCCCCGAATGCATCCCTGTGTCTGTGGGCCTGGGCAGAACCGTCACCAGAAAGTCTTCCATTGGGGGCTTCATGTTTGTTCAGGGGGTAGACATTCTGCAAATTTTTATTTAAGTCACACCAAGAACAGCATTTGTGCAAATTATAAATATTTTCTCGCAAATACCCATAATAGGCTCGTAGTTTCCAACCAAAATTTTTGAATGAGCTTAACAAAAAAAATCAATCGTAAAATCATTGTCATTTAATTGACGGCGAATATTTAGAGATGTCGTAATGAAATACAAATTTTAAAAAATTTGCAGGAAATCAGAATCAATCCTATTGTTCAGTTATGAAAACATTATTACCGAAGGAACAAACATGAGGCCGGTCAAAGCATGTGCGCCGCGATGAACGTTTTCTTTCATCAGCGCAAATTGATAAACTTTACTGTACCATGAGCGTAAGTGAATTTTGTTTATAAAGCGTGCGCATTGGGCTTTTTACTGGCCGAAATACGCATGCATAAATCTTGCTAATTTCTGGACTTGTTAATCTCCTGGTGCATGGCACATGTTTAGATTAATAACCTTTTGTATCTCAAATTGCCGATAAATGTTAACAAATCTAGACTCAAGCCTACGTGGACGCAACGGTTCACATCCATAATCCACTAACTGCACCACTCTGTTTTTGGAAAACTTTAGCAATGATTACTAAATAGACTCTTCTAACTACACCATTAACTCCATCCGGCTGTCTGAACAGCAGGCTGCGCAAATGTGTTACTTTGGTCGTAAGCACCAAAGGTATCCTGCTGCTATGCAGTACAAAATAAGAGAAGACTACCTGGGATAGACATAGAACATTTTTTACAACAATCACTACACAAAACACGTTGATCAAGTGGAGGTCTGACTTCTAGATGTATACGACTAGGTACGCGGGCAGGGCTGGATAAATGAACGCGAGAACCATCGGGGCAAAGTCGTGACCGCGAGGTCCCCGAAACGCTTAGCGCAATTGCCCTGTTCGCTAACGTCCGATCCTTTGCCTGCAGAGGCAGATTGCGAAACTGGGTTGCGGATTGTTCTACTCTTCTTCAAATGTTCACTTCAAGTTAGGGTAGTAAGCGTTTTGCTGCATGTGACCAGGGCTCTCACTAAGGGCATTTTCCACCCAGATCTGTTTTTTTAGCCGACCTGGCTATCTACGTTTAATTATGAAAAATCGCGTTGAACCTATGCTTTTTGAAGTGATAAATTCATCATCAGCTTCAATATGTTCAATAATAAAAAGATCACTTTATGTTTAAGCGTTTCCATGCGCACATCACGTGAGAAAGTCCGCTTATTGAATGAAGCAGGTGTTCAGTCGGTTTCATATTCTCATGTAAGATCATTGACAGGGTTACATACAGTGGGGTGTTTTAAAGGAAGACAAGCGAGGCACTTGCCTCGGGCCCACCTTTTTAAGGGACCCCTTCAAGGTGTTTCACACGTAAACTAAATATTCCTCGTTTTGGTGAATAAATTATTATCCGCTCATATAATATTTTCCGAACCACATCATAATTCGCTCCTCTACCTTCAAAGGGCCCCCAAGAGCAATTGCAATTTGTAAGTAGGCTACTCTGCTTTCAAAGGGGCCCCCAACAACAACTGTAATGTGCGGGTAGGCTACTCTGCTTCACAAGGGCGCCCAACAGCAACTGCATTGTGTAAGTACTCTGCTTTTAAAGGGACCACAATAGCAACTCCAATGTGTAAGTAGGCTCACTACGCTTTCAAGGGGCCCTTAATAGCACCTATAATATATAAATACCTTGCTTTCAAAGGGGCTCAAAGTTACTAACTGTAATGTATAAGCAGTTTTCTTTCAAACGGCCCCCCAACTTCATTGACTTCTAGTGNTTCATATTTCAATTTGGGGATTCGAAGCTTTCTTTGAGGTCTAAGTGGTGACGGGACTGAATTTTGGGCCCCTGTGACAGCATGACCCCCCAATTGGAGGTTATGGAGTGCGGCTGATACGGCTCTGTGTTCCTTGTTAGTGCAATATATGCGTACGTTCCACTCCATTGCGTGTGTGTGTGAAGACGTTGCACAACGCAATGCTCGAAAGCTCCCGTTTCGTGAAAACGGAGCCATGAATCTCACGCAGAACTGTTTTCGTTACCAACCCGTGTATTCATTTACTTGTTCTGTCTTTCGTCACTTGTGAATACCACCCCGACCAACGTATGTGGGGTCTCGACCTGCTGGAGTGCATTTCCCGTAACTTCTAGCTGCACTGTCTTGGGTTACTGAAGAGACGTAACGTAACACCTTGGTCTTTTTGGTGTTAATTTTCATTCCTGCTTGGTCGCACGCAGCTGAAAACCGATCAAGTTCATGTGCATATTGAAGACCCTGCTCAGAGGTAGCAAATCGTCCGCCAAAAGCCAAGTTTCTGACTGTCAATCCGATTCATATAAAGTATAGGCTATGAAGAGACATGGGGAGAACACGCACCGTTGTCGGAATCCAACACCCACCGAGAAAGCTTGTAATTCAACTCCACCGACACAAAAATTTGAGCTACAAAAGTTTCCGTACTGTATGCAGCTTTGTTCGCTGTAAATGAGTGACCTGCTCAGACCCCGGTGTCAAGCGAAATTCTGACCTCCGCGAATTTCTAACTTACTATTGTTTGTCAGTTTTTTTGCTTCTCAGAGTAAAGGAATAAAGTTCCGCGGTGACGTTTTTAATGTGTGTAGTATGAACTAAAACTTTTTGTTTAGATGTCAGATACCCACAACAAGCTGCAGTACGGGAATAACTATAACCATTGAAAAATATTGGACTTAGTCTTAGACCTCAAATATTTTTCTGTATGTAACCCTAACCCAGCTATAACCTGACACAATTACCTAAACACCAAACCTTAAGCCCTAATCGTCAGTTTCTGCGCATGCGCACATGGCGTGAAATCATAAATTTCGCAAGTCAGAAATTTCGCTTGACACCGGGTCGGTCAACGACACACTAAACAGGCGTTTGGTTGTGTCTGCCATGTTAAAACAAGTACCTCAGATGTCGTATATAAGCAGAGGATTTGCGCCGCCTTACTCATCTCAAGAAATCTGCTCTGAATGGTGGCTGAGTTCATTTGTGCTTTTTAGATTTTTAAACCTACAGTATTACTGTAGACTGGGCGACGTTTTCACCTGCACTGGTGTTTCGTACTGTGTAAGGTGACATCCACACCATGCCAGCATCCATCACTGCTGATGGAAGTCCCGCAATGAAGCTGGGCAAAAGCGCAAAACAAACATTTGCAAGCGCACTTGCGCAAATCTACTCTGCTGAATCATAGTTTCGAAGTATAAGCCGCTACGTTTTCTGTACTTCACCACTCGTTACATGTATTGCTTCACCGTGCTACATTCAATCGTTTTTACAGCAATTTTGTTCGCGTAATATCTACTAATTAACGACGAACTGCTGCCATCTTGATAAAAGCAACAAGTTCATGCATTTTTCACCGAACTGTTTGCCTGGGATGTAACTGTTTACGCGCATTTGCATGTCACTGATGGCAGCGTGCTGTGTTGGGTGAGGATATCCGGAAGCAATCGATAAACCTGACTTGTCAGGCGACACACGTCCCGAGACGAGGCATTTCGATATCGCATCAACCTGCGATCGCAGTTCACTGCTGTGTGCACGCTCTTGTACTTATGGAAACTATATTATCTTCCAGGTTAGGCCGACCAACTGATATGCTGATATTTTCGGGTGGGCGGGGGCCAAAATGATTATAACCTGTTGTTGTGCTTAATAACTAAACACATTTTTGAAAATTTCGGGGTGTGGCAATTGCCCGGTTGCCCAGCTCCTGGTTGTTGCGGGTTTTTTCCTGGCCCAAAAGGTAGGTTGAACAAATCCAAAGCCGATCAAATGGTTTAAACTTCAAAGCATTAAAGATGATATCACTTGAACACTGTTGATACAGTTTGGCAAGCACTTACATANATTGACAGTTGAGAAGAAACGTCTGCAAAACATGCCCACCAATCGTTCTTTGGTAGGTATGCTTGGATGTAAGTACCGAAGTGTAGAATGTTTCATCGCGGCTTTCTGGGTCCTAAACAGCCTAAATCCTGTTTACACTTTCTGTGCAGTAAGCAACATTGCTGTTTGGGTTTTGCTTTCCTCAATACCAGTAAGGTTTCTAAGCAGGTGCCATGCAGAAAGCAGTGAACGTCATCCTCTGCACCCTCTTTAATACACGCCAATTAACTAACCGCTAGAAGTTGTTTCGTCCAATCGTCCACGCATAACATAATTTATTTTTGTACAAGCGAAATACAAACTGCTTTCCTTAACTTGAGCTAATTTTATTTTAGCACTTACATAATTAACAAAATTAAGCTTCCCAATAAAAATTTTATTTAGATGGTGCATGTTTTGCTATTCGTTTAATCCCTATTGAATGAAACGTGTTTGGTCTGCTCCCCTAAAAACCATCAAAATCCCCACAACCATAAACACCCACACAAACAGAGGCGGCTCGTCTAGATGGGCTGCAGCCCTCACTGAAAGGTGCAAAGCATATGATTCCGCCGGTTTCGGACGAATTTTGTATTTACTCACGGACTTTGAAAACACAAGCATTTTAACTGGTTCCTGTGCAATTTTTGAATTGATTATTTTATCTAACTTTTCAAATTAATATAGGTCTATTTCTTAATGAGATTTGATTGTACTAGCTAAACACTGCTGTCGCTGGAAATACCATTATTGATGAGTCATAGCTACAGAGATGAGCATTGGTCAGGACTTGAATTATAACGAATTTTATTAGATTTGGATTGGATCCAGACAGTAAATCGCTTCAAAAATGAAGGATCAGGACCAGATTTGGAATGAGTTAATGGAAAAAATCGCGGCATTTTTTTGTTAAAAATCTGTACTTTGTTAATATTTTCGACTTCACATTTTAAAAACGTTTTGGACTATTCTTGGACTTGGACTGAGTTTTAAAAATTCAGGACTGGATTTGGATCGTAAAAAATGACAGTCCGCTCATCTCTGAAGCCAGCGCAAAAACACATGTTCACCCAAACATGGAAATTTGTACCCTCCTGCCCATTTCCCCCACGAGCCGCCACTGCCCCCAACCACCGAAAAATCTAAACTTGACAAAAATTAAATCAACACACGGATTGAGACCAGTGCAGCAACAAGATTATGCCTATGAATTGTTCCGGGTTGCAGTTGCAGAAGTACAGCAACTGTTAAGTACATCAATAGTGGAAGAATACTTGACAAGCACCGGCAAAGCCTGTAAAATTCTTCGAAATAAAATTATTTTCCTCCTCACTTTGTGCTTTTTTACGGGTAGTGGTTATCAGCAAATTCACAAAAAATTATATCATCAGCAAATACTGTTTTGTGTCATTGCACACCGTCGCAACGAGGAGAGGTTATAAAGCATTCTGTTTTCATGTTTTGAAAGATCGTAGACAAGCGTTCGCATAAAAGATATAAAAGAAAACAAGCAATTTTTCGCCTGTAAGAACAGAGCGGCAAGTGCGCAAAGCTTNAAACTGTGGCAGCAAGCAACAATAGAGATCACACGCCGTGATCACTCTAATACTGCTTGTTCGCATCACTGCATACGGGTTCTATACTTAACGCACATCCCGTTAGTGGTGAATTGCACATTCAACGCTGCGCCGACCGAGAGGTTGCAACAGTNCCAAGAGTGTCAATACTTTTTTCAACGAAGGACACATTTTATCATGTGAAGACACCGAGTGGCCCTTTGGACATTTTGCTATAGCTTAACGTTTCATAGTAGAATCACTCCTTTGCAACGATGTTCATGCTCATATTCACTCTCAGCATATCACAACACTTCAGGAAATGTCTTAAGTAGAAAAAACGTCGTCGCTCCGACACAGAAGTGTAATCCAGGCTTTAGCGGTTGGTGTAAAACACATTCTGACCAAAACTACGGGCCATGTGACATGTGCCAGCGGGCCATTCTTCGGACACCCCTGGTCTATAAAAAATTGCAGGCCTCTAATGAATTTACGCGGTAAGCGGTAACTTACTGAGTTTTAGTGCAACGTGGCCCGTTTCACTGCCAATTTGTCAATGATGGAAAACCTTTTGTGATTTTTTTATGATGTTAATTCGTGTTTGACACATGTGCTTTTAGCACGATTATGCATTTGTCGTGTTCGTTGGCAAGAAAACTATACCCTGCAACACCATTCGTCTCAATTTCCGCGTATTTGATATAGCTTTTATCAGCTGTTCAAGCCGGAAAAACATGTTTTAGATAAAGTATTTCGGAATTTTGTGTCTTTGTGGATGCTGGCTCCCGGCCCTGAAAACCTTGATTTTGCACCCTTTTGCCTCAAAATGTTGAAGACGCCTTGTCTATACCATCTGTACTGACATGTGTGTACAAAATATGAAGGCAGAAAGACGATCTGAATATTTTCAAATGTGAACTGTACGAATGACTCAACATGCTCAGAAAATGACAAAAAAACTTTAGCCCCTCAGGGGCCTAAAAACCACATTTGTGGCTCAGACTTTGTCCGGCCATAACTTGTTGACCGCTAGGGGGTAGAGAGCTGTTCAAACCCTCTGAAGAAGCAGAAAGTCTCCTTATAACTTCGATTTAAGAACATCCGAGCACTTTTGGGTTTGAACATTTTTGGTGTGACGTCACGACTGTGTAAGATCAAGCGATTTTTGACGACGTCTTCAGGGCCTGAGACAAAAATTCAAAGAGTCAATTTACTCGCTTTTTCTTTTAAAATCAACTAGACGAAAATCCGCATCTTTAGAATCCTTGCTTGGCCAGCTAGCGTCATTGGTTGGCAAGTTATGGCCAAAAAACGATAATTGATTAATTAATCCCCTCACGGGATTAAAAAACACGTAACTGCAGCAGAGTTTGTGTACCAGTCACTCCAAACCATCATGATAACGCATAAGCGCAAGTTTTGTGCAATTTGAACCGAGAAACAACGCAAGCATTTGACTCTAGCCTTTTCGAATCCCGGGTGATTTTTCAATGTGCACACTACAGTCGCTTTTTCGTTTTGGGAAAGCTGCAAATACGTCACGAACATAAAAAAGGAGCTCAGGATTTAGTTGCAGCACAGCGCAACACAAAGTAAACTTTGTTGAACAAGATCAAACGCAGATTTGACTCGGTGGTCATGGTGATCTCTTTAAGTTGCTCTTGCAAAGGCGTTGCAGAATCTCCGGCATAGATGTGAAAATGTTCACTTCATTTTTCATCTTCGGTCGTGCTGCCACGTCAATTGAGGGGTTCTTGTTTTTGTGAAGCACTGACACCAGTCATTCGCCAACCGCGAGTTCAGTTGTCTTTCTTCGATGATTCGTCTGATCTACACATAGCTGTCCATCTGCAAATTAACACCCGTTGCATTATGCTGTGCTTGCCGTCAAACATTAGAGCGTAATTAAGGCAAGAACCTGCCAAAGGGTTATAAACAGACTACAACCGACTTTCAGCGAGTTGACGAACTGTAGTGCGCTATTAAAAATAATAATAAGATGCAAAAGTGTTGAAAAGTAAACATTAATTACACACCTTTACTTTCTGCTTTCAGTTACAGTGATTATGTCCTGTGGTTGTATTGCGACTGGAATTTTTGGTATGTTACAAAATCTTGTGGAGGTCTTACGTCACTTTGCTACATTCCAAACCATGGCGACGTTCATTAGGGATTCTGAGCCACCCCAGATGGTTAAACGCAAAACTTACTATCCTAGCATAATTTGGAAATTGTCATTTTCCCTCTAGCTAGTTTTAAATACATCTGTGTTCAGTGAATTAAACTACTGTTATACAAACAAATTCTTTTTCGAAACCTACAAAATCATCCATCCGAATTCTTTAAGACTTTTATTACCTACTTGGGACATGAAACATAGTTCTTCCAAGTAATTTGACCATCGTCAAAATAGAAGACTCGAACGCAGGGGCGTAACGAGGTTAGCTGGCGCCCGGGGCAAAAAGCAAGTCTGGCGCCGGCATGTTCGAAACAGGTCTTTTGGAAGCAAATGTACTGTATTGAAGAAAGTACTTGTGACATTTTTGGGATTTTCGGTGTCCCCCCCTTCAGTGACTCGGCGCCCCCGTAGTGATTCCACGCCCGGGGAATTGCGCACCCCTTGCCCCACTCGTTACGCCCAGTAAGTGATTTGAAGCTAAACCAGTCACAATTTTCTATTACACTTGTTTGTATCTGGATTTGATTGTGAGTGGGAGTTAACCGCAGTGACAAAAGCCGAAGGTGATACATACGTTTTTGCAGACGGCTGCAGGTCGACCTGTGGCACAATCGAAGGTTGCAAAATCCAAGTGGGGGCGCTTTGAAGGAGACCGATTGAGGGCCCGTTCCAAGAAACTGTCCTGCGAAGAAAAACAAACGTCAGATTTTCAAAATCTTCCCTTTATGTGGATGTTGAGATTGCTTGACTTCAAAAGTGGCGTCCTGGAAGAGAGAAAAAAACTGGCATTTTCTCACAAATCATTTCGAAAACTTGCTTGATAATANCCTTTATTCAAGTCACTTGAAAGTTGAAACAATCTGCTTTCTAACTCGGTTGAAAGAAAAGGAACTGAGAAATTTCTCGATAATAAGAATTGCTGCCGACGCGTGTTGCAGTAAAATTATCTGTTAGACTGAAGTTTCTATAAAATCATGTCGAAGAATAAACGCTTTAACAACTGGACAAATCTTATGATCGGAAAGCACTAAACTTGGATTGATAATGCCACGTGTTTGAAACACGTCGGCTCTTCTTTTCATTGGTGACTGTCAACACAGAAGATTTGCACTATAGTTTGAAGGCTTGCTCTTATACCATGTATACCATGTTCGAAGCGGAAACTTTCGGATTGGGAGACAATTTTTGAAAATCGTGCACATCGCTAATGGCATGCCATCAAAGCAATTTTTGCCTGTGACAAGGAGTTTTACTAAATGCAGAAATAAAACACAAATGCCTTCGCCGTCAAGCGTTTGTGACATCACTGTGGGAACCGCGATTCGTCCGCTTGTTTTCGTCTTTCACCAAAACCTCGTTTTCGGGAAAATTTTGGGGAAAAATTTAGATTTTGTTGGAAAACACCGCAGCCTGATTTAATTTGCGAAAGTGCGTCTGAGGTGCTCAGCATCTATTCACATGAATATCTTGCAAACGTTTCGATAACAACTGTTATCATCTTCAGTGCATAGCAATATTCACATGAAGCTATTGAGATGTCAACGTTTTTGAGTTTCGAAACTACGTCATTAAAATTAGGCATCGAATCGAAAAGAGAGTGACTGGTGACATCTAGACATCATTCGTCTCATCTCAGGGACGTTTCCACTTCCCCATCGTCGTGTTTTGCGCTGTTGCAGCAATTCTTCAAAATTTGTGTGTGTAACCAACAAATACGTCTTATATCGAATAGTCGGACATTATAAGCGCAATACGTTCCGTTACCCGATTAAGACCATGAAACAAATCATAGTTGTGCTAAAAGTTTCCGATAAAACGTATACAAAATTTCGAAAGTGGCTATAGAAAGTAGAAACCATTCAACCCAGCTAATGGTGATGTAGAGTAAACTTTAAGGTTGTTCTTAAGAGTATTTCAAGGAATTCCGAGTTTCTACGGTTGTGTATCGCGGTTTTGGTGTTGCAAGATGACAAAGCCGTTCTTCAGTACTCATATTTATGCGCTGTACACGCTGTAAGTGTTTAGCCATGATGATACTGACAAGCCTCCCACCTGGAACCATCCATTGTTCGGAAGACTTTTTGGAAGTACTCGTGCTAGTAGGACTGGAAAAAGGAAAACCACTATTGGCAACAGCATGTAAATCCAACCCTCAGAAACCAGTGCTGCCGGATCGGTTGCCGCCTCCATCGTAGAACTGACTGCTGCAGTTGTCGCAGCAAAGCTGCTGTGATCAACATTCAGGTTGCCTTTGGTGCTCAGCAGAAATTTTGTCGTGCTATTTCTTGCGTGGTAAGCCATTGCTGACCTGCTTCGAGCCTTGCAGCACCTGGAGCATCTGACCGTGAACACAACTTTGCAGACACGATGGGCAAGTTTTGCATCGATTCACGACTCAATACGCAGTGAATATGACATTCGTTACCAATCTACACCATTCGTTTCGTTCACTTGGAGACAAACAGAGCGACAAAGTGATAGAGGATGACATCATAAACCTCGTTGTGTGACAAATACATCATGAAAAATTGCAAAACATTTATATATCTGTGATTTCGCCGGCTTCAATGTCTTGTACTACGTTCTGTATTGTCTGTTTTTATGAACCTGCGTTCTACGGAGTGTGTGTGTTCATACTATGGACTTCGTGTCTGCTCACAAACAAATAAATTAAATTAAATTAAATATCAGCAAAATGTCGATTCCGCTATTGACGGAGGGTAGTTCTCGCAACAGTTCACTCATTAAGGTGCATAGTAAATGATCCTCAACGATTTCATAAAAAACACGAGATTAGTTCTTTTCAAGGATTTCGCTTCTTTAGAAAGGGCGACAATAACAGTGCCAGCGATTCATCACTAAAACTGTTGAAAGCGGTCTAGCGAGGAGATTAACGGCTGTAAGACGTCTAGTGACGGCGAAGTCGCTACGCAATGTCTGTAATTTCTTAGGTTGGAAACTGCGCCCTGAGGCCGTTTCGCTTCTGATTCATTGCGTGTTTTTAATCGTCTGCTCTTTGCCAAAACCGCTGTTTATTTCAGTTTATTTTCGCTCTTCTTGTATGAGTCTAACAAGCAAAAAAGCCTTTGACATTAAACGTGTAAAAAATGGAGCTGGAGTTGCGTAAAAGTCGTGGTTTGCTTTAATTCTTCATACCAGCATCCACTCTGATTCCAAGGAAAAACCTTTCAGTTGTTATTGCCTCGAATCTTACTATTCCTGGGAAAAGGACAACTTTTCACAACGCTATGTACCTTTCGGCCCGATTTCTGCAGTAAATGACCCCAGTTTAGGTCAGGCCCGCAGCCACGGGGGGCATTCGGAAGCAGTGCTCCCAGCATTTGTGTTCCCCCACAAATTTTGTTGTGCCCAGAAAAATTTGTTTAAACATATGGTTATCAAAAATCTTTCCCCCTTCAAATGTATTTGTCAACCCAACCTTAAAACCTGGCTACGGCTACAGTGGCGCATGACAGGAAAATTGTAGCATCAACCAACTAATTTTAGCGGCCAGGGTTTTCAAGATTTCTTTTGCAACATGTACGTTTGCGAGTAAAATAATATAGCTGATGGCAAACAAAAATCCCCACAATTAGATCGGTATCTTCAGCTAACGTATATCTCTTTCATATGTTGAACAGAAAGCTTTGACACAAACAGTGTGAGGCAGCAGACTGCGATTGACCATCTACAAGAGTGTGATTATACTATTGCCGACTTTTTGTCTACCCGCGAGCATGACGTTGTAAGGGGGGGCAAAGAGGGCTAAGACCCCTGGATTTTGAAAATTTCAGAAAAAAATGGTTGTTTTCTTAGTTTCGAGCGGGAAAAAACAAATTTCACCGCTTTTGCCTCCTCTAGAAAAATTTTGGAAAAATCCACTAGTCCCCCCCTCTGGAAAAAATCTTTCCGACGCCCATGCTCCCGAGTCGTTTCCTGAATAACAAGTCAAACTTGCTGCTTAGTCAGCTCTTACGTAGGCAGTGGTTTTGCTTAAACGGGTTTGAACGGATAGCAGCAAAACGTGATAACAGAATCGCGTCTTTCTACCCAGTAAGTTTCGCACAGAGGTAAAGTTTACTTTTCGATCTGATGTCGATGCTTCCGTTCGGACAACCTCACGCAGAACACTGCACGCTGTGCAGGTCGCGAAATCAAAACTAACTATCGAAACAATGCGCGTTGCATTGCGAGTCAAACTAGTTTCGATGTGCTAGAGACCACTAAATCAAGCACATGGCTACAGCAGCGCGTGTATTGCTCAGCGGTGCAGCCATTGGCGTACGGCAAGGGTATGCAGGGGAAGCAATCGCAAAACCAATGCTTGAAAATTGGCCATTATTTGGGCAAAATGCTATGTGTTAATAGGCATTTATTTTGTTGAAACAAAAGGTATTTAACGTTGTTTACGTTTAAGTACAATAAGAAGCAGTTGGGCAAATTAAAGTGTCACAATCACGATTGATCTCACATGAACCACTGGGTCATGATGTGCGATGAAGGGCACCACAAAAAAAGAGCTGATAAGAGTGCGGTGACCAATTAGTAAATAGAAGTAAAGCGATATAAGTATAAGTGCGTGAACTCTATTTCCACTTAAACCTTTGGTAGGGTCAACATGTTGTCTGTGTGATTTTGAACCTCCAAACGCTTGGCGACGCAATCTAAATGCAACAACACCCTTTCATTCAAATTTTTGTAAATCAGAAAAGCTTCATTCGGATTTGGGCAAATTGGTAAAATTAGAAACATTTGGGGCAAAGCAGGGAAATTCGAACAAAATTTTCTGCATCCCCAAAAACATACACTCCCATACACGTATGGATTCAGCATGAGCACTTTCGCCTACACACCTCTGTATGCACCTCGCATGTTGCTGCCTCCATCATATGCTTTCTTCCTTTATTTGTTTCTTTTCTCACTTTTCTTTCAAGTCGCAGTTGCGACAAATTTGTTAACAGTATGCAACCCGCTAATGATTCCCCATTAGTGGAAGTAAGTGGAACGAACATAGGCGTACGAGGCGGGAAGCGTCAGCCGCAAAAATTTCAGGGCAGCTCTGTTTGTCAGGGCAAGCGCAAGTTGCTCAAAAATCCTGAACGGTGAAAAATTTTCATTACAGTGTATTCATCGTGTATTCACTAGGGGGTGATCCGTGTAATTTGGGCTAGTGTAGTACACAATCTGGACCGAAGTCGTGACTGGGTATAATGACTTTGATTGCTTAGCCCCTTTTGAGTGCCTTGCTCAAGCGCACAGCAGCGATAACACAGGCAAGTGCAGGGAGTCAGACCATTCGATCCGGAACTGTCGCTTTTAACCATTGCCCAATTCGCTCTGATGCGTTTCATCCGAGGAGTAAAAAACCTTTTTAGTTTCACCACGAACTTGTCCATCTTCACTCATCACACTTCGCAGACTAAACACGGTGAGCAACTGGTTATCAGAATAAGTAAGTAGCTCGCCAGCAGCTTGCGGCCACTCACACTTCGCACTGCACAGCACGGTTGCCAGGCCCTGGTGGACAAAATATCCCAAATAGCTTCAAAACATGCCAAATAAGCCAATGAGTGCCGGTTTTGAATTACCCAGAAGAGTAATGGCAAAAATGCAATGTTGCTATAAAACCAAACTTATAATAGTTGCATATAAATTGATACTGTCAATCTTCAAAAAAGTACCATCTCCTATTATAGAAAATCATTGATAAAATAATTATGAATTTTTGAAACAATAAACTACATGTTGTGAAATACAAACATGCACCATGCCATAGTTTTAATGGCTTTGAATCTGGTACACAAGCGTCTGATTTATTTTATGTCACAATTTCCAGAAATATACATTACAAAATGCAATCAGAGAGGAACCCACAGAAAAGTTATTACACTTTCCAGACTTAGATGGACCAAATACGTCAAATCGCTAGTCAAAATACACCAGATAACTTCAATAAATGCCAAACTGGCTGAAAAACTCTAAAATTTAAGCTCAAAGCAGACAGTTTTTTACAAATGCCAAACATTTTTTCCTGCCAACACCACTACAAAATGCCAAAAACCTGCCAAACTATGACGCACATGCCAAACAGCGTTTTCTCATGCCAAACCACTTTGAATAAGGTCACATTTGTAGAATTTGGCAGTAAAAATGCGCAACTGGCAACCCTGCTGTATACGGTGAGCACATTGCAAGACTCCAGGCTTTGTGACGTTCTACCTACATAACAGTGCGCACGGGCTTTAGCTTGTTCTTGTAGCCGCCGTACCAGTCCCGTCGCCACGGGTTGCTTTGGTGGGCTTAATCCCCCCAAACAAAGCTCCAAGCCCCTCCAAACTGAAATAGGAAACACTGTAAATCAGTGGAGTTTTTGTCAATTCTTAGAACGTCAAGCCCCCTGCACAAACGCAAGGCCCACCTATTAAAGACTTTCTGGCGACAGTTCCACGCCGTACACGTTTAGCGCTGGTCTCAATCCACCCGTTGTAGACCAGGGGTGTCCAAACGTCGGCCCGAGGATCAAATGGGGCCACTAGCATATTTCACATGGCCGCAGCCTTGGTTTCAGATTGTGTTGCATGCATGCGGTCCGTCAAAGGCTGGATTACGCTTCTGTTGCGACATTTCCCGTTGTGTTTTGATGTGTTGAGAGCAAATATGAGCGCGAAAGCTGTCGCAACGGTGTGTTTCTCCTTTAAACCCTNAGAGAAATGCCTGAATATATTTGCGTAGANGTTCTACGGCTGAAGGTTTCGGAACGGGCTGCTGGCCTACGGGCACCTTCACATGGTCAAGCTTCTCTTTGAAAAATGTTTTGACACCTCTTGGCCTGTGATTGCTATTACAAGCGTCTATCGAAGCAACTGGGGATGTGGGCGGCCAACGTCGACCTGCAAACAGCCGCTAACACACTCACCACAGCCTGTTCCTTCAACTGCATAATCGGCTCCCAGACTAGTTCTGCTGGCCTGATAAATCTTATACTGGATTCGGTAAGCGGCAATCTCAAAATGGATTGTTCCTTCAAGGCTTGCCCTCTTCCGTACATTTCCATGCCTCTAACGAACAGCACATCAGCTGTTGCTGTGGATGCTGGTACGACCACGCAGGAATGAAGAAAGCTGCTTGGTTATTTCGCAAACCTCGCAAATTCATAGCTGCGTGATATGATAGCAAATGTGTTTTTGCTACACCTGCTGGTACTACCGATGAAAAACTACTGCCGAAGTTCATACAATGCACTCGATCCGTACTAAAAAGTTGGTGAAAACCTCACCGAGTATTTAAAAGTATTTATGATCAGAAAAACTCTTAAAAGGGGGAATTCAGCAGCTACAGCACCCCTTGTTCCTGCGTCTTTGTAGATGGGAATAACCCCTCTCAGCAAAACGTCTGCACACCCTTGGACCACCATTTATTTCAACTCTCCCGGATTCGCCCCCTGCTGTAGAGCAAAATATCACGCCCATCCCTTGCGCCTACTATAGGAAGGTGAAGCGTGCTGCATTCGCAAATCATTCTTGCAGTTCACCTAACATTTTGCTATAAGTAACGGTCAGTACATCCTTTCGTTGCTCGGAAAAACATCCTCGACTCCGATATTGCAACGCCATCTATGAATCTTCCTGGCAACAGACCTGCTATAGTCCGATCGCGAACATGTGCTTCAAACGGAAGTATCTCAGACTCGAAGAAACAATTGCTAAAGCATTTAGCCAAAGCTGGTGCGAGCGTACCAAGGCCTATACATCCCTGCGTGAAAAGAATCCAGTTGAGAAGCCCCAGGCATTCTTCATCTCACAGGTGCATTGACGCGGTTTCGAAGACGACAAACAGTTGAAAACGATCATCAAAAAGCGGTGCCTTGATTTTCGCATTTCGTTTGATAAACGTTTGTCAAGTCCAGTAATAGCTATGTCCACAAGAATGTTTTATTCACGCATTTTTGTGACTCAAATCAAGAAACAACGCAAACGCAATAGGAGAAAAAGCAATAACTTCAAAGAGCAGAAATGAATTTCATGATGATGAGAATAAATGAACATCAAAAACGTCATGTTTAGCAAATTGAAAAAATTAAATATAAAACGTTATAGCTTATCTCATTTTTAGCTATCGATGGCTACACTGCTTAGATTAAAAAAGGAAATGAAACAGTTGAAAAAAATAAAAATTTATCATCTTTGATGGCAAAAACCCTTTATCCGATTCTTTCGGTCATCTTGCGTCATTTAGGTCCACATCTATTTGACTGGTGTGTGTTTGTGAACTCCGATCACCTGAAGTTTAAGGTAACAAACAAACTTTAGCCTGTCGGCAAGCTTCTGAGGAATCTCCCTATTTTCTGTTTTCATTCTTCTGCGACGATTAAAACTTGCAAGCATATCTATTTTTCATAGTCATAGGCCACAAAGATGGCGTCAAGTAAATCGGTCACAGTTTAGTAATGAGGAAACTAGTTTTGCGTTTTGCAACGCATCCTCAGCCCTTAAAACTTATTCAAATAGAATAAAGTTTTCCTTGAAGTTTAAGGATTTCTCATGTTGTGCAGGTGACAAGGTGGTCAAGCAGAACGAGTATCCGGTTATGACGCAAGAAGTTTTATGCATTAAAAGCAACAGCTGTGATACTTAAAAACGAATGTTGCTGGTTGATGACCGGTCAGCTTCTTCTTACCGGAGAGTCAGTACTGTCGGCAGGATAATAGAGTTTATCGACGAGTTTCGCCAAATACAGATAATGACCATTTTTTGAAGCTGCATTTTTCGTAGCATGTTTTAAGCAGATATGACGCGTGCATATTATTCGTTCAGGTCAACTCCTTGACATTAAGAGAGAGAAGAATTTTTGAAATGCGCTTAAAACGACGTCAACCCAGAGTGCACTTGCAGCGAAGCGTCATCGTCAGCACCGTCCGACAACATGCAGCGGTCGGCAGTTGCAGAACAGAGCAGCCGCTATAAACAGGATATATGCAAATGTCAACCAAAACCACCAGGATCACAGCAGCAGCCATTACCAACAACGCTCAAGAAATGACGTGAATCCGCATGACATCACGGGCGAGGGGTGAAATAAAACTGCAATCATAGTGGCGCGGCCTATAAAAAAGAAGTCTGAAAACAGGCTCGTACCCATGGGGACATTCGGGGGCAGTGCTACCCCCAATTTTGTGTCCCCAAATTTTGTTGTGCCCAGAAAAATTTGTTTTAAACATACAATAAAAACAAAATATTTCCCCCCTGAATGTATTTTCTCCCCAAATCATGACACTTGGCTACGGGCCTGTCTGACAGGACCAAGAAGGATTTACACGATCACGGTAACAATAACAAGACAATTACTGCGAAGGACCGATAGGAAGGGGGTTTTGAACGTAAAGCGTAAAACACTTTATAACTAACGCGGAAAGCATTCGGGACACATGTAGGTAGAAGCACGGTAAAGACGACAGCTCACCTACGGACGCAGCAAACATTCGAAAAGACCCGCAATTTCGCGGAAGACCAAAAACGTACGGAAAGCATCCTTCTAATTCGAAAACCGTTGGCCTTGAAACATTCGTTCTGCCTGCTTGGTTCTTCACAGGCTCAGGAACGTTCCAGAGTGACCTCTGGCAATCACTGACGAGACTTCAGTTTCCGCTAGAAACTTGAGTCAAGAAATTGGCTCTTGGCGTTGGCGCCCAGGGCCAGGTGACTTAGGCCAAAA
>JGI24022J15233_10001089_pt1 | contig 21162 bp, 9 predicted proteins | sample Ectturendosymbi2_FD_15233 | JGI IMG/M metagenome (IMG submission 15233) | reverse complement strand
GGACCTGCCAATAAGTTTATTGATGGTGCTCCACGCCTTGCGGCTGGAGTGCAAGAAGTCAATGAAACTGACAGCTTCTTCCCATCGCTCCTGTCTTTTCTAGTCGATTCGTGAAAGTAGGGAAAAAGGGGTTCTGTCAGAGTCAGTCCACACAGGAGCTCGGAGGAAGGAGAGATCGAGGGTCTCGCATTCTTTGTCCCAAAATGGCACATAGTTTTTGCGACGGACACGTGTGAAAGATTGTTTAGCTGCAAATAGCAGGCTATCGCATGATTCCTGGTATGCATTCTCAATATTTGTTGTGTCAGGTGGTGGCAATATCTCAGCGCGGATTCACCTGTAAGAAGGCAAAAGCGACTTCTATCAGCTTTTCAAAAGTTCTAAAGCGTCACTGGACCTTAACCATCCTGCTAATATTTCGTTTCAAATCGTGTTTACTTTTAAACTGAGCCGTCGTGGAAAGAAAAGAATGTTTGTTCAACTAGTGATGTACCAGGCCTTGAAGGTAGGCATGTTCACTCGCGGAATTTCCCTGATTTAATCTGCAATGCTGTGGCAGACAATAAATCGGAATCTTTAGCAGCCATTTTATTTTTTGCTGGGCGCTTTGCCAACAATATTTTAATGTGCTTTGCCACCCAAGGCTGTCGCTATCGAGTAAGCACAACCTAAGTGGGGCAAAGTCGTGCTTTGAGGATTTATAATACAGAGGTCATCCCACAACAGAGAAGAGAATAAAGGCATTTGATTTTTGCTGCTGTCACGTTCTTTTCATATAGCAGATCTCAATGTTTAAAACTGGATGTTTTCGTTATACAGTATTGTTTGCATTCACAATATACCACACAGAATCGCCAGTATTTCGCAAAAATTGTGTATTGCAGGGATTCGATGCCCTAATCTTGCGAAGCAAACTGATTCGACTATAACGATCCACCAACTGTGACATGGTTATATGGTCAGTTTGACAGCGCCTGCGGTGTTCAGGAGTATGTTTTGCAGAAATCGGATAAGGTGCATTTGAAAATGGTTACTTTGTGCTACCTGCTACCCCAAGACATTGCCCTAATTCGAAATATTGTATTTAATCTGGGCATTCAAGTGACAAGATTCTCAAATCTACTTAAATAAGGGTTGTAGTGTAGGATTGAAGATGCGTACTGTTACGTGAAATCAATTTCCTATTAAAAATTTGCTAATGGATACAAACCCTTCACCTGCGTGGAAACTAGTTATCTGATTGTAGATATGTGCAAGTTTGAATCATCGCAAAAAGATAAAAGCAGCTTATAGTAGGCTGATACCTCGAAATCTTATGTAGCAAACGTAGAGCTGTTAGTGGTTACTCTGCGCATGTCTACCACTTTGTTTATTACTGAATTTCCCTAACAAGCTTCGACATCCCTTGAAACAAGCTGAAGATTACTCTGAGACAGAAAACTGATAAAACCGTAAAAAAGTGGTTTTACTTTCAAAGTGATTATCAGCACCTGGTGGTTGTAAAATATTTGAGCGCGGGTGGTAACGTGTTTGTTTTTTCCAATTTTCCTTTCATCAAATACGTGGGAAAGGTTTGTAGGTTGATAAAATCTGTCTTGACATCATACTTTTGTTTTGAAGAACTGCAGCAGATTAATTTCTTTATTAAATTTTCTATTTTAAAAGGCATGTAAAAACGTTAAACATTATCATTCCATACAAGCAATTATATTCAAAGTGGAGCTGACTTTCGGAAGGAAACAATGTCTCGCATTGCTTATTAGCCAGTGAAAATCAACAAATACTCACAACTTTTGCTGTGGAACGAGCGGACATTTATGTTTATAAAAAACGGTGTTGATCATTTCCTCAGCAAAATAAAGACCTGGCGCAAAAAACTTTCTGCTGAAAGCAAAAAAAGCTTGTTTGAGCAATTTTCCGAGAATGCGAAAATATAAGAGTACTATTTTTACCAATAGCGCTGAGTTAATCCAACTAAGTAATCCACACAGTGCTGAGTTAAGAGGAAACTGACGCTACGTACCTAAATGTTAACAACGGCTTGTCGATTTTCAGGGGTGTTCTGTCAGGGCCTACTCGGGTTTAAGCCGCATACCTTCAAAGCTTTACTGAAACAGGTAGCATCTTCATAAAAATCAATTGCGCTCACTGTATCTCTACTAGAGTCCTGCGCGGGTCGGGTTAACCCGCGCGGGTTGCGGGTACCCGCATTTTTGGGGCGGGTGCGTGAACCCGCACTGCTTTACGTGCGGGTGCGGGGCGGTGCTGGTTGAACTTGCTGCGGGTGCGGGGCGGGCGCGGGATGAGAAATTCTTCGTGCGCGTAAATGAGTGTTGAGCCAATGCACATGAACTTAATCAGCTCAAAAATCGCAAAACACGTGGATGTACTGAAGTTGTTTGCCAGCATTGCGCTTAGAACAGTAGTGGTGGGCAATTGACCATTTTCCAATGCTGCCGTCTCACGTGATAAGGAATAATTTAGTTTAGCAGCCCTTCTAAATGGATAAGACAGCGCTTAACGCACAGCTAGTCACAAGTCACAACTGGACTGAAACGTGTTTTTTATCATCTCAAATCTGTTGACTGCGGAAGATCAGAACTGTGGAAAAGTTTTGGTTGCCAATGAAACAAATGAATAGCTTCATTTTGCTGCTTGTTAGACTTGCCTTCAGGCGTTATGAGTATAGGGCAAGTTTTTGCAACTTTTTTTACAGCTTCATAAATACGTACTCAGAATTTATGTAGTATGATGTTTTAAGCTGGTTCCAGGAATTTTATATGGCGACTTTTTCTTTTTTACATACAACTTTTCCTGCAACGTCTATAAACTATTTAACAAAGTGTAGAAATTTGATTTAAAAAACATGCTTTAGAACAGGCGTTCCAAAACTTACTCTGGCTCTGTACCGCTTCAGCATTTTCATAGATGAGCATGTACCCCTAAAATTTCTTATGACACAAAGGCTGAGGAAAATAACAAAAACATATTAACCAACAAGCATATAATCAATTTTCAACAATAATATTCACCATGGGCTTCCACAGGGGGGGGGCAAAACGAGCATTTACCCCCTTGGAAATTTGGACTAAGAATAAAAAGCTTCTAGAAAACAGGAAGTCAGCATCTTAATTCCGATGAATTTATTTAATTCTTGCATTGACAGTTTTTTGCCGGTATGACACTCACACTGGACAAGAGCCAGTGGCAGGTTGCGAAACTTGCGACGGATTGTTCTGTGGTTGGTCTCTATCGTGTAACAATAACATGGCAACAAATCTTCAAAGATTCAGTTTAAGTAATTGTAGAAGGTGTTTAGCCCGCACGTGACTGTTGAATACAGACATCTGTGGCAGGTAATGCAGCGAGACAGTGACCGCTGATTGCCGAAATGCACGTAGCTTCAACTGTGTGAAAAAAAGCATGGGTGAATCTGTAGCAATGGTTCCACAAGTTTGAAAAATCCATTGTTAGTGAGAGACTTTGAGTGTGAACCTGGGTTTATTTTTGAAGTCATAGATCAAATTTTGTAAAAATTATGTCCATTCGGTTATAAATCCTGAACAGATAAGCTAGTGAATACTGTTACGGCGAGTTTTAATACGATGGAACAATTGACCGAAATGTCTCAGCGAAAAAATTACACGTGTGGACAATTTGCCTTGAGGGTTTATCTTAATCAAACTACGCTTATGCAGGCTTCTTTTCACATAGTATGAAACTGCGTGACTTGTTAGAATACGTCTATGCAGGTTTGTGGGAGTACATCTTAATCGTTAAAGTTTATTTCTGACTTCTGAGTGAGAACTGAGTGCAAAGCTACATTTGTTGTGGCGACTTTTCATAATTCATCTGTTAAATTTTTTTAAGCCTGCATGACATTCTAACTTCAGTGAATCGTCCGATAGTCGTGTTAACATACCAGTCTATCTGTCCGGTCTATGTATGATGACTATGAGCATTCCACATGACAAAATAAAAAAATAAAAAACAAGCAAGGTTTTATTCAAAGACTGATCGCTTCGGACGAGATCTCAGACGTTTGCAGCTCTTGTTTCTAAATGACGCTAACAAATCTTGCTAGGTAAAATAAAATCGTAACATGTGGTTTCGTTAGTCGTAATGGCAGTACTTTTGTGAACAAAGTACCCTGTCTTGAAAATCTGTAAATAACCAATGGAGAAAATTATGATAATATACCTGGCCATGGCTGCCAACGAAGCCCATTCTTGCGACTGTTGCCATAACATGGGGCATTTTCTTTGTGGTGTAGAAAGGGTGAAGTGTTTTGTGAACATCCATTTGCATTGCATCTATAGCAACCTAAAAAGGGTAAGGAAAACGCCGACGTTGTCCCCCTGGACAAAATTATTTAGACGCCCATTGTATTCACTGATATATGCATAAATAATTGGAAATGAATAATATATAAACATATTTTCCCTTCAATTTCTAACGTTAAATGTACCCCTTCCGATAGGTAAATGTACCCCTAGGGGTACATGTACCCCAGTTTGGGAACCCCTGCTTTAGAACTATTTCAGTATAGTTCTGTTCTCTTTGATAACCGAATCGAACTGAACAGTTACCTGAAAGCAATTGTAGAGATGACCCGGTCAAACATCACTCCACAACTGCACGACAAATTGTTAAATTGCCAAGCAACTTCATGCACTGTAGCTTGCCAAACAACTTCATTCACAAGTTTTTAGCAAACTGCCAAGCAACTTCATGCACAAGTTTTAGCATGCTACGCAAACTGTTGGTAAAAGATCGCCATTTCTCCCTAGGTAATGTTTGCAAATATTTAGCATTATAAGTAAATAAAACGCTTGAGAAAACCACTTTTGTTTAAAACGCTTGTGCACAAATACAACTTTTTACTGCAAATTTTGTTAAAATTAATGCATACTTCTCACGATTTTATTGTAACAAAAACTTGCCCTAGTTGTGAGTTTTTAGTAGTTTGCAGACCGCTGCGGGTTTAAGACCGAAAAAGTGCGGTGCGGGTCGGGTGCGGGTTGGGATGGTCTGTGGGGCGGGAGCGGACACGATTTCTCAAATTCCTGGGGGTGCGGGGCGGGAGCGGACAAAAAATTTCAACCTGCGCAGAACTCTAATCTCTACCGAGTTAAATATGAAGGTTCCCAGAGTCAAAAAGCCTGTGCTATGTGCTGGAATCATCATTTCCTAGGATCATCCTGATATACACCTTTACAGCAATCATGGACTTTGTCCGTATAACTTCCAAAGACTTTAGGAGTGCACCACTAACGATGTCACCTAATCACTTAAACACTTTAAAAAGGACTTTAAAAAATGTCAGAGTATCCGGTAACTGTTTAACGGGTATTTCGGTGCTTTATTTGTATTGATAGGAAATCTTTATCACATGACCAAATCGCAGGACAATCCTTGTACGTTTGGTGTCTCAGTGTTTGATCTCTTAGGATCTCGAGACTGAGGCCAAGAAATGCCTTCCGGTCATTACCGATTGTAAATTGAAGACTATTGAGTGAAAACTGTCTTCATTAAAACTTTCAGGTTGAGTTTTTCTGAGTAGCAAACGAGGCTATCGTCATGCAACGTTTCAATGAATGCGCTTTGTAGAAACCATTTCCTTGCATTGCCTATTGACTTGTGCATCTTTGACCAGAGAAAGGTAACNTCTATTTTAATGAAAAACCCAACATAGTTTGAAAAAAGTGCATACGCAAGACGATAAAATTTTGAAAATAAGATAAAATGTTTAATACGTCTTTTCTAGAATCTAAAACTGTTGTGTCATGTTACGATTGTGCTGAGCTCTCGGTTAGTCAAGGCACCGAAAGTCATTCGTTAAGCTGTGTTCACAGTTGGTTGCGCTAGAGATGGATTCCATAATTGGCAACCCTGATTTCAATCGTAATTTTATGAATGGTGGCTTTCTGCAGACATCTATTAATAAACTTTATTTCCCAGTTGAACTAAATGGTCGCTTTTCCAGACGCATCCCGACAAATTTATCTGTGTCTCCACTTAAAGCGCGTAACTGCTATTGCGCTGTATACAGAGCCGTTCCTGTATTACTGGTGATTACAAAACAACTCTGCAACCTCAGCAGAATGTTGTTTGTGCTCGCTCGTGAAGCAAGGCGAGGATTAAGCTGAAGTAAGTGCTCAGACTTCGCAAGGAAAAGTTGCTGATAACGAGGGTTCTTTGTTAATGAAGGATTTTTGCAGTTATTGTGTGTCGCGCTGCCAACCAGCGATGCTATTCAAGTGCTTTGATAACCTATGACCAAAGCTGTATTCAAGAGCTTAATCATCTGCCAAAATGTTGATGTCTGTTGTAGACATCAGTTTCTACTCTGCATTACTGGGTCCTTTCTAATCTGTATTTTTACACGCATAGCATTCTATAGGGAGCACACCTCATTTTTGTCAATAATCAGGAAAATAGGCGCAAATCCTGTATGTCTTTGATCAAGAGTCTTATTAGTACCTCGGACCAATTTTATTATAATATTTTTTCAAACAACGCTCATGCGAATGAGGCAATTCAGCACAAAAGCTAATTCATTCCGCTNCAAAGGCGTGTTCTAGTTTTATTCGCTTAACATAATTCTACGTGCAACCTACTGATATTGCAGGTGGAAAATAGGAGCATATTGCTTTTGCTACCATTTCGAATGGAAGCAGCGTGGTCAGAAAAACCGTTAGCCCTTCCATGGTGAAACAAATATAAAGCCATTCACAACTCGCTTCTCTTTCAAGATTGTACTTTCTGCAAGCTCATGTTCTCTCATTTTTTCAAATACGGAATTACCTATAACTATACCACTGTCTTGTCAGCATATATGCTGTGTGCCTATCGTCAAGTCTAAAAATGATGACTTTTAACAGCAGTAAGATCAGGTCCAAGTATATTTAATTCCGGACAATTTGCTCTAACAAAACTTCATACATTATATCTCCTAACTAATGAACCAACTGCTTTACACCTATTCAGGCACCACTTTGCAGTCGACTGTTTCTAAATTAGTCAAAGGTAACATGATAACATGAAATCGCAGTATAATTTTTTGACTGTGAAACATGTAATTTTATGTCTGGCTTGTTTTTCAGGAGAATCTTTGGTGCGGTTGATGCAGCTGTTAAAACCTCATTGCTCGCAGAAATGCAATCAACAGCTGGCACTAGCCGCTTGACGTATAGCAATACTTAGCTTTAACAATCAAACCAGATGTCGAACTGTGCTTAGTACAAACTACTAATTCTTTGTGTTTGAATATTGCTTGGCATCGAGCAGTATTTCCGGGAAGAAAGAGCTGCTGTTGTATGGTCTTAGGAATTTTTCAAGAAGTGCTTAAGTCTCAGAATGGTGCCAGCCCTTCTGAATTGTTGGTATGATGTCGAATTACAATGAACCTTTAAGCTTGTGGTTACTTTTACGTCCACCCCTCTGTATATCAAGAGTATCAAACTACGGCCCGCGGGCCAAATCCGGCCAGCGAAGACATTTTGTCAATAATGAAAATGTAATGTATTTACGTAACATTTGTTGATATGGCAGACTTTAACATCCTAAACAATTACATTACGTAAGATGTCCTATACCCTTGAACTGTTGTGTAATAGCTTATATAGCCCTCTGACAAAAGAGTTTGGAGACCCCTGCTGTATTCCAACTTGACAAGCTTTCAGATGTAGATTTGGAGTAGTGTTGTTCAGTACAGTTAATGATAAATCAAACGAGGTGTGTCAGCAGTGTTACTCGTATGTTTAAGTTTAATCGAAATTGAGTTGATTTACTTCTTGGGATGAGCAACGTAGGACATCCCCACCGACTCTTGATGAACTGTATATTTCGCGTTGTTAAGAAACCTATTTTCTGTCTGCATTTCTATTCCTGCTTCTTTTCAGACAGCGACATAACGAAGCTCATGATGAAAAACTGTAATAGTGTGTCATTTGCAGCAACACAAAAATGCTTTTTGTAAAACACTCAACAAATGCAACGTTAAACTTTGCGTGATAGGCACAACGGTTGGCAAACGTACAAAACACGAAGCAAGATACAGCGGCAAAACAAGGAAAAGGACTGACTGATAAGCTGACAGATTTGAGCGGTGGACATGACGAATGAAACCGTGATTAGTGGAATTATCTCAAACACGAAAAAGCAAAAATAAACTCAGATTATGTACAAAACTGGTTCATGGTTTCGTTTTAACTTCGTCGTCATCTTCCACTCCCGACTGCTTCAAGAGCTTTGGTCCAGTCAAACCAATGGCGGCTGCGCCTGTCGGGGCAGTCAGAAGAATTGACAAAACAGCGATGGTTAAAACCTGTAAAAAGAAGCTTGCTCATACTCTTTGTTGTTGTTTCAAATTGGTTGAAGAAACTGATCTGCTACAATTTTTAGGTGTACAAGCTGATAAACTTGATAGCGACATGTGTACGTTGGGTGTGGATTCGTGCGCAATTTTACGGGTAGATCTCCAACTGAAGAAGTTTTGTGCAGTGTTAAATTTCTGCTCAAAGATTAAACGCGTAAAAATTAATTTAGCCCCTCGCAAACCGGTCCTACCATCTTGACTCTTAAAGCTAGACGCCCCATATTGTCAACGTTCACATTCAACTTCAGTTGCTTTCGTGAAGGTTGAAGTTGCAATATTCTATGCTTGCAAATGAGCGTAAGTAGTTTTAATAAGTCAAGTCTCTGTGTCGCCGACTTACTTTGACTCCGCGTTCAACGACCTCTTCCGAAGCTTCATGTTCTATCGCCATATCAAGGGCTACTGCTCCAATGGCCGCCTGAAAACCAATAAAATAATTATTAATTTGGAAATAAAGCCTGGTGACAAGTGAAGGAAAAGGCCAAGAGGTAGTTTATGAGAGATGCATGATGATGGTGGGTAAAACAGTGTTTCTTGTGAAAATGCGGAAGTAGTGCGCACAAATTCGCAAAAATTATAGGCAAGTTTTGTTTACTCATCGAAATTATGCATTAAATTTATGAGAGCTGCAAAAGTTTATCCTTGCATGAAAAAATAGCAGGACACTTTGCTTTACTTTTCAAAGCAAAAAAGAGTGATCTTTGCAAGTTTTTGTGACGGTTTTTAAAATTATGAGTAATTTATTTGCAGACACAACCGAGAGCACTAACATTTAATGTTTCGTGTTTTCACACCCACACGCAACAAATCACAACATACGCACACATGGCATCAACAAGAAATACACGCATAAATGACTTCTTCAAAGCAATTCAATTAAATGAATGAATCAGTCTCTTGTTTCACTAAATATAACGAGTTTTCTTTTTGCTAGTATCTTCACCTGAACCGTGGCTTTTGGCACCCATGCTATTGTCATGAAGATCTTTTCTTTCTTATTGAATGATGGAGTGCAATAAACAGCAAGAAAAGCCATGAAACTTCGGAAGGCTAGACCGGTTAAAATCAAGCCAACTCCTAAACCTGAAAACAATGAGTGTAAATTTTTTTGTCAAACGTCATTATAACTATCATCAGTGCGTCGAAATATCAAAAAATAAATCTTCCAAAAACCTGCCCTATTGCTCTGGCAGAAGTTTCACTTGCTTGTGGCTGAAGCTCTACAATACTCGTAAAATTACCTCAACTTTTTGTGGTGTTTAACTCGAATCAACAAAGTGTTTAATTCTAAGTAAGGGAGAGAACATTATTTGATGAAAAATTAAAAAATAACCCCATTTTTAAGTGAAGAAAACTACAACCGAATCAATGACGCAACAGCAAACAAACAAGCACTCACCGACTGTTTCAGGTTCCAGCGCATCGACTGTGACAGATGCTCCGATGAGTCCAAAAAGCAACGGTTGAAAGATNACCCAAAGGTTGGCAAAGGTTTTGGCNACTGGCTTCTTCTCTTTTCCCCACCTGTATGAAGTAGAAACGACCTCAAAAGTGTTTGCGATGCGCCACATCGAAACTGCCGCGCAAGTAGCATCTGACTTTGCTTTTATTAAAAAAACAACAAATTCTGTAAACTTTTTTTGTGGTGCTATTTTTCTGCTTTGTACTTTCGCAACGTTTTAAAGAAACTGATCCATTTTTCAATGGCAACAACATAACCTAAAGAATTACTACCTGTCGTGAAAAAGACTCACTTTGTTGCAGCGACAAACGCCATGACAAGAGTTGCCAACGCTCCTGATCCTGCGAAGTGGATAAACTTGCTCGCGAATCCGCAGAAGAGCGCCAAGCCCAAGAGCAAGCCTGTCCTGTATCCAGTTCTTCCTTTCTGTACGTAACAAAACCAACACCACAATTAGCGACATACAAAAAAGAAACATGTGAGAAGTGAAGAAAAANTCCAAGAAATGCTTTATGACAGAGGCACGACTAAGGTTCAGTCACGCTACGCTTGCAGCAGATCGTACTGAGATCTGCCACTACTGGTTTATGCATGACGCAGCAGGAAACGTTTGTTGCTTACCATGTTGGCGGGTGGAAAGTACCACAAAAAGACTCCGAGAATGACACCTGCGCCAATGCCAATTACCAGTTCAAGTGGACCGTGAACAATCTTTTCCACGATGTCTCCTGCATATAAAGTCCAATATTAAATGTGATTTGTAACAATGGCTAGAAAGGATATGCAAAGTTGTTTAAATTATCATGAAAAGGTGAAGTTTTGAATTTTCTGAAAAACTGCGTGAATAGGCAAAGGGCAGTGCACTTGCAAAACAAAGAAATAAAATTCCTAAACTGAAAAGACTTACTGTTGATATCTACACAGTTGTTACGTCACAAGCAAGGTGGTCGATTTATTTAATTTCGTCCACTATTCGATTTATTTAATTTCGCAAGCTATTCTGCTTTGGATTGGGAATAAAAACATAAAATGAAATATTTTTTGTCTTAAACCTTCGATTCTAACTTGTATTATCCAATTTATGGCTAGGTTTGTTGCAACTTGTTTAAAAGAGCTTTTTCCGCGTCCGTTATGAGAATTGACCAAAACACTGGTCGATGCGGTAACAACAGGCAGCGCTGAAAAGTAGTTTTAGAAGAGCTCGCTGTTTCATATCCAGTGTTTTCATGTCTGGCTATGCCAGGTTCGCTTCATTGTAAAGATCGCTGAGTGTGGTTTTTCTTGCGTGTTTTAAAGTATTGTAAGGAGATAAAATATTTGCTGTGTTTATGGCGCAGCGGGCTAGTCCTACCTTCGGAAAATATCATGCCGAGAACGACATTAAAGCCTGTTATTCCAATCACGTCATTGAGAGCGGCCCCCGCAATTAGGAAAGTGGGTATGCCACCCTCAACTCCGTAGCCTTTGTCTTGGAGATAAAGCAGTGAAGGAACGACAACCGCGGGGGATACCGCACACAAAACGAACCTGAAGACAAACAAAAGAATTTTAAAGGCAAACACGAAGCGAAACAGAACCCTTGCCGTCAAACATCGAGAGCACTGGAAGTGCGTCAGACAGCTTTTTAAACAAATTTAACTTTAGCAAGCTGGCCTGCAGAAACATTGTACTAAAGATTGCAGCAGGTGTTACACAGTCTACAATCGCCATTTTGTATTTAAAATAGCTTGCAGCTAAAATGAGCTAAACCTTGAAAATGGAGTAAAAACGTCCAATGTGCTCTATAAAAGTTTTCGTACAATTGGGTGTTAGCGGAAGCTTTGCACATGCACAAATTGCACGTCACGTGGTCTTGATTACGGCTTATCGCCGATTAAACTTTCGCGTAACAGGTGAAGTGCCTGTCACGAGGCCGTGGTGACTCACCCGATCACAAATCCCCAGTCCCACGGAAAATTAATCATCAGCGTTGAAAAAGCAGCAACCACTACGCATTCCACAATTGATGTGGAACAGGCAAATCCAAGCAAGATCCACTTCAGCTTGATTAAAGCCTGTAGAAGTTGAAAATGCTTGGTTTCAGAAAAACTCAATCGTACAATTTCCGCCTTTTCGAAAAACGGATCTTAAAACATTAGGTAAATTTTGCTGTCACAGTTCCTGGCATTAATTTTCACTCTAATCCAATGGCAAATGAGCCAACGATATGGAATGTTAGGTTATTTTTAAGCTACATTTTTCAATATCGACGCTTTTAGACCAGCAATCCAAAGTGGAAAAGGGAGAATGCGACAGCAACTTTGCAAGCCTTGTTTTGGATCTTAAAACACCTTTATCTGTGGTCTTTCTTTCTGTGGCGCCTGCTGCTGACTGATTTTGCTGGCATGGGAAGGTCAAATGCAAACTGTCGTTGCAAACATATTTCAAACCAGTTCGTTGCCAACAATGCTAAAGTGCCGTCACGAATTTTTTTCTTCTTGAATCTCGCTTAAGTACTGCAGTGGTCAAGTACCTGTCCGTCCAAACCAATCCCAGCCCTGGTCAGTATAACTGTGAGGGCAATGAGTCTGAGTGATGATGACCACGTCTGATCGATGTTCTTGGCGACATCAATGTATGGAACGTTTCTTAGTAAGAATCCCATGATAAGCATACCTACACAGAAAAAATTACGCTTCAGGCAAATGCACGTCCTACCAATTCCGTCCTACTAAAATACCAATAACCAAAACCTATTCTGATTACTTTGAAACAACAAAATATTGGAAGTTACATTGTCAATAACGGTGACTGCATGTGCGCACTAATTCAGTTGAAAAAGGTACGCATACTCTCAAACTGGGGATAAAATGGTTAGCTTTTTATTGCAATTTACAGGACTGAAGATGCGTAAATGACGCAAAATCAGTTCCCTAGTAAAACACTTTGGGGGCAGATTTAGCTGCGTCGACCTTGGGGAGACTTGATGATCTGCGACTTATGTTGAATTAATCAACACAATTAGGGTTTATCGTGGAAGTTGCCCCTGTTTAAATTCACTTGTTTGAATTTTCGCCAATAGCAAACTATGGCAGAGACCGTTTGCGTGGTACTGGACGTTGCCTTGACTGCTTCTTCTATGACAAACACTCACCCAACAGTGGTGGTAGCGGTGGAATACCGGGCAAGGGAATATGGCTTATTAAATAGCCGGCAGCCATGCAAGATAAAAGAAGTATGATGATTCCAAAAATATTTCCTCCGGGCAGTGTTTCTTGCGGCGCAATGCTCCATGGAACTCCCCACGCGAGAAATGCGAGAAAAACTGCAGAAAAGCAAGTTGGATCAAAATTGCGTATTCAGTTCATTTACCATGACAAATCAAATGTGATTTTAATTAAAAAAATATACTGAACATGCAAAATAAATCTTAAGTCGTGTTTCACGAAATTTGATTTCCCAAAGAAACAGCTGCCTGGTTTTTCAAGGCAAACCAGTTCAGGCTGCTTTGTGTGAAATGCTTTCAGCAACTCTAATAACTTTTGAGTAAAAACTTGATACCGAGCTAATTTTAGGCTTTTTGTTTTGGATAGTTGACAGAAATTATGGTTAAATAGTTCTTCTAATTATGGAAGTCGCAAACTTTTCTTACACACGAACAAAAAAGATTTTTCTTCATTTACTACCTTTTTTTCTCTCTTTTGCAGTATGTTCTAAATGCCATAAAAATAAAATAGGCCGCGAACTATGGCGCACGAGAAAATTCANCTTAACTGGAGAATAATGTTAATGAGTTCGCCATGAAGTAACATTGACTTTCCTAAAATTNAAGTTCTTAATTTGATTCATCAATGACTGAAAGGTTTGGGCAACACTTGACCTTACTTTTGCAACATTTCTAAATTTCTCTACCTGACACAGCCGAGCACCTGACTGCTTCGCTACTACTTCCATCAGGGTCGTTGCAGTCAACATGTTTGCTGATGTCGCAATAACAGCCAGGTTTTTGTTTGCGACTTTTATGCAGCGGTTTGTTCTGGTCCCAAATGGTAGTTTGCGCAAGAGAACTCTCAGGATTGATTTCGTTCATAATTGCTCACGTGTTTGCTTAGCAACAGCTTGGTTTAAATGTCGTTATGTGCATAACCACATATCTCAGTGGTTTGTGACAGGTTATTTGGCTCCATGGTTCAATTTCAAAATTGCGAAACAGTAAACTTTTTCAGTGCCAAAGACTAGTACTATTTTTAAAAACCTTAGAACCTACTGCCTTCCATGAAGCTTGGCCAAAAGAGATTTGTCTAATGCAAGCAGTGAAAGCTACTGAAAACGATTCTACAATACGTTCTAATATCGTTTATCATGGACTGAAGCAATACGCACAAGTACAAAAGATATAATCAACCGCTTTTTCTCATATTTTTTAGATAACATGAGATGGAACCTCTACTGTAAGATGAATGTTTTAAGTGTTTTTTAAAGACAACAGCCCCTAAAGCGCTGCTGAAAACATAGAGGCAAAGCAGCATACGCGCGCTACGGGAAAAACGTTTTGTTAGTGTGTCTGCATTTTTTAAACATTTGATGAAAATTTATTGAAAAGCTCAACCAGGGCAACACCTGCGATTTGTTTTTAGGCTGTTGAGCGGCAGGAAACTAACTGCAAAATTTCTTTGAATTATTTTCTCCAAAAAAGAGCGTTCATAGTTGTTCGGAACGTTCTGTCTACCTTATACTGAATCCTTGGCGCAGATATTTTTACTTACTTATACAAATAAACTTGGCTAATCGTCCATGAGGAGGGCATAAAAGCGCGTAATGGCAACGTTCCCCGCATGAACTTTCAGGTCTGGGTTCGTCGTAGTTTTCAACCATGCAACACTGACATAGATGAGCCAGGCGATTGCAAAAGTTGTCTGCAAAAATATATACTTGAATTAGAATTTATTATGTCAACCCAAAGCAGCGCGCTTTTGATGACGCCTAATGAAAACGCGGCACTGAACCGAGTTTTTCGAAAAAAAAAGATCAACAAAAAATAAGCAAAATAGATTGTTCAGCGCAAAGAGCAACAGCTGCGTTGAAGTCATTTTTGCTCGTGCTGCGTTATTTCAACACAGCTGCTTATGCGCAAGAAATTATCCTGTGCTGTGCCGCGCTACACCAGTCTGAACTTTTCAACAAAACTGCAAATTAGTTAGTTTGCGCGATTTACAAAATGAACAGTTTGTTTAATCTTATCAAAACAGAAAATTCGCCCGTGAAAAAGCTTTTCCATTGATATTTATCAAGCACTAAACACGATTATAAAATTACATCGCTTTTTTAATGCAAAATTAAAGCCGCAAATGCTTAATCTCGTATTTTCATGCTGTAAACTCTTAGTGTAATTTTTTTAGCATTTAAACGTTTCAATACGTTTTTGTTCTTCAGAAAACGTTTCCAGCTACAACACTTTCACGACAACTTTTAACACCTTCATGACAACCTTGCAACAACAACACTTTCACGGTTGTATATCCTAGATTTATCCTAGATATACAACATACGATTGCATATTTTCTTCCTTAGTTCTTGTACAGATCTAGTTTTCAACGAAAAGCTAGTGACGCAATGCGATCAAAATTATGAAATGCCGTAAATTCATGCACATCTTCTCGGTAGTTTTTCTTTTCAAATTTTCTCTTTAATATTTTACGGAGCTCTAACCTGAGCTGTCTCTGTCTACTACGTCGACGTCGGAGCTTGAATCAGAGCTTTGTTCCAAAAGTGATTTGTGTTCTTCGTCACGTTTCGGGGGTAAGGATAACACTTCCTGCAGTCGAATAAATAACAGGATGCTGAAACGTAATTATGTACCCAGCCGACAGTGCCAAAAGTACCACGCTACAATTTTTGCGCATTCGCACAAAACAATGACGGAAATACTGAATACTTGGTGTTTATTGTTTCATACTCATTTATCTCTTCATAACTCACAACTCACTACGTGGTGAATTTTGATCCACCTATCAATGGGTTACAGACAGTCTGAAATATGTTTGCTGACCGTGGCATTCAAGACTGCACTAAGAGTTCCTTCCATGACACCTAAAAATTTTAATAGAAACATCATGCACGTTTTGCTGTTGTTCAAGTCAAGCCAACAATTTTTTTCTTCATTCTAGATTGGGTAAAGACTTGCTATAGTTTGAGCTGAAAAATGTTCAGAATGCCATTTGGTTGCAGCTATTCGCTAATGACGAAAATCAAGCATATTACGGGCAAAGTGCTACATGTTTGAATTGCTTTTTTGGTTGTTTCCAAGAAGATTTGCAAATCCAACCAAACAAAGTTAAAAGCGTCACGATAATATGGAATTGTTTTGTGCCGTAGTCACGCTAGTGGGCAGTGTTTAGCTGCATTAACCACATCCCAAAGTTTTCTAAATATGTGTTGCCCATATTCAGAAAAAATTTTCGCGTTGATGAAAGCTTTAAAATGCATGGACGTTGTTTGGATTTTACATCCAAGATTTATTCGTATTTCTCAACTTTGATATTTGGTTATCGTGACTTAATTACACCACAGGCTTCTCTCTTCCAGGCCAAACGCTTAGACAAAACGCTTTTACAATGTGTCATTGCGGATTTGATTTTTTAAATGCTCTGTTTTGTACCTGAGCGCCGTACGTTGTCTCTCCCGAATGAAACACTGTTTCCTTCAGGGGAGTTTCGTGTGTCTGAGGTAAATGCTCTCCATTCATGTGTGCCTGATGCTGTAGAACTGCATCATCCCTGCTAGCCAATCCAAGCTGAATCTCATCTGTTCCCATTTCGACCTCTTCTAAACTATTAGATGTAAACTTGATCAAGTTTGCAAGACACTACTGCTGCTGCTGTTGACAACCACAAGAAGAGGAATTGCCACCTGAAATAAACGACGTGAANCTGGTTAGTGGTTTAGAGATCTCGCAGGCAAACATATGGTTCTGTATGTCTTAAAAACATAATTGCAAATNACACCTGAAACTGCCATTATAAGCGTATTGGAGCAATATACAAATAAAGTCATTCAAAGTGCAAAGTAAGTAACCTTCAGTTAGCTCATGATGACGAACTTCCAAAAAATGTTTTTATGTCCTTTGGCTCAACAAAAGTTTGGTAAAATGAACAATCTTTCATAAACAATTTAAAAAGTATTTTTTAGGTAAACATCGAATTTTCTCTGCAGCGTTCTGTTTCATTATTTTCTGTCAATTACAGACGGTTACATACCTTAATGTTCAATACGCGGGACACACAAAACTTTTTAAAAATCTCATTTAAAAATGTAGAAAATTCTTACTCAAGCCAGATTTCATAGGGTAGGGAGAGGGTCTTTTGTTGCATCGCCCACATCAGCAAACAGTAAACACCTAAAGATTTTTTATCTGATTTTTGATCCTCATTGAAATAACTAATAGTTATAAATGGTATGGCTGTTAAATAGGCATTGCGCAACACCAACTATGAAAAAAAATTGATTTGAAACAGCTCTGCTTTGAATGGTTTAACTTCGGCCATATCAATCCAAAAAGATAACCCAACATTTCTCAAAAGTGACCTTACAAAAATTGTTTTCCCATAGCATAACTGATAATCGTTCTTCTCACATCTAATTTTGTCGAAAATTGACCAGGGTTGCTTATCATTATCATTTGATTAAACTAAAGTTCAACCAATTTTAGTTAAGAAGTGCGATTGCAGTGCAAGATAAAACTAAATAATTGATTTCAGGTAAACAGTATTGTTCAGTCTTTTAAACTCCAGAATTTTTCCGTATTGGACAGGATGATCTAATTTTAAACATATTGAAATGTGTGCAATTGGGAAACAATTAACTCAATATGCTCAACAAAACACTGCTTAGGGCGGCATGGTTTTAAAATTTTGAACACGATACGACTTTCTCGTCGCTTCTGGAATACCCAACAAAAAAAAATAAACAAATGAAATATACCAAATCGTATTACTTCACTAACAATAAATCCAAAACACGTTACACGTTAATCACTCACTATTGGTTGTAACTGGTGTGGTTCGATGAAATGGGATTTAACTGTTCCTTGGGGTGAACCGTCAAATCCAACTAGCTGTTGTCTGTGAACCGTCAACAAGGTCACGTCTCTTCGCCGTCCTTCTAGCAAAGGTCGCAGCAGTGTGAGGGGTTGGTCATGTGCAGTTCGGGATTTTATACGTTGCATCAGATATGCTTTATTCGCCGAAAAAACGCGAAAAAATGTTTGTTCTTCGTCGACAGTTGACAGAGCCCAACAAACATCTCGAACACTTTAATTGCTTGTCGGACCAATATCCAGCTTTGGAGCTGTTTGCTGAAACGTCATGAATCGCTAATTAACTTAATGCGTGATTTATTCAGGCACGAATTTCTTGGATTGAATCAAGTTCCCGGCGCTTTGTCGAGCACTGCAGCATTGTACGCATACCGCCTTCGCATAGAAATTCTTTTGTCCCGAAAGAGGCACTGGCCCGATACGGGTCTTTCATTACACTCTCCCCTTTGTTTGATTTTAAACAAGGTGGGTGTTGTCTGTACTTCGCGAAATGTAGATGGTCTCCGATCTACTGGAGCAGGAACGGCATTACACAACAGATGTTTGCGAAGAGCACAGAGCACGAACGTGACAAATGTAACATTTCAAGAGGCAGAACAAAAGTAACATGTTATTTTGTAGGGGAAGGGTGGCTTCACCGATGTTGTACTTCCTACTGGCTAGTAAATGATCCACAGACATAGAAGATTGTTGTTTTGTCAAATCGCACAACTTTGACGTCTAAATTTTTCTGGAAGGCAGATTATTACTAGCAGTAGTGTTTCCAACCCAGGTTTTCCCGAACCCGAAACCCGGGCTTTTTCAACTACCAAACCCGGGTATTTGAAAAATCCTGGAATTGCTGTTGCATTCAAACATTAGCGATTCTGATAACATTGAAATTGCAGATTGGGGCGTGTAACGGCCACATCAGCACGTCTGAACTTTCACCTATTGTCATGAGGCACGAGGTGTGGGTTTTGCTCGGTTACCATCCTACGTTCGTTGTTGGTCCGCTTATATTTTCGTTCAAGTTACCTATTCAGACGGCTCGTGACGTCATTTTACACATATTAGGTGTCTGCGCGAACTTTTGTCTTTTCGCTAACCTAATTAAATAACTACCACATGAGGTAGTTCTTCAAAGGTATGCCCCAGCTTCGTATTTACTAGTTAGTTCATTTATGAGCTGTTATGTGTTAGTTCATATACAAGCTGTGATTCTTTGCAAAATCGATTCGTTCCTTTTGAGTTTGCAGTAGCTTTCCACAAAATATTTGGCTTTCCTTTAGAAGCAACTTTAAGTACATTTTTAATCACACACATGCAGTTTAAAGACGTTAGTAATCAAAGAAAATCAGAAGCTTAGAGCCATTCCTTATGCAACAATGCTCAAACAACACCAAAGTGCAATTTGTGCTCCGTTATACAAAAGGAGGTGGTTCAAGCACCAAAAGCTTGATCAACCATTTGAAATCAAAGCACTGAATCCATGTAATCGATGAGAGTGAAGACCACAAAACTATTCCGCCACAGGAAGAGATCCTANCACAAATTGTGAAAAAGGAAATGAGTCTTTTTGAGGCTACAAAGAAGAGGTCAAATAACCTTGAAAAACTGTTCCATGCCTTAATTGCAATCAACTCCATATCAGTGGAACCAGAGAGGGNTTTTTCAGCCACAGGACTATTTGTCACAAAACTCACAAACAGACTGAATGATGAAAGTGTGCTTTGATTGTCATGCGTCAGTATTAAAAACATCAGTGACAAACTGTGCTTAACTTAATTAACAATTCGCTAACAAATTGCGCAGGGACCAAGAGTAATAATTTCGCAATGATATTGAGTTTTTATCGCTCAAAATCGCATTCATTTCAAAAGCCGAAAAAAACGGGTTTTCCCGGGTTTCTTTTCTCAGCTACCCGAAACCCGGGTTTTTAAAATTTTGCCCAGATATGGAAACACTAACTAGCAGTGATGTAACACTTGTAAATAATTCACAAACTCGTTGGAATTGGGATGAGTTCAGACAAAGTCATTGGATCAAGATTACACCTTTTCTTTCTTGAAGATCTATCGATTTTGAACTGGAGCTCCGAATGCACATTTTTTCAATTAGGATCTTTCGGCAACTGCTGGTCTTCCATTTGTATTCAATTACTACATGTATGAGCGCGGAATTGGACAAAGCGACGGACTTGGACGAAAACTCATGCTTACTATGTGGTATTTCGGAGCGTAAAGTACCCTGGAGATGTTGACACTATATCTCAGTAGGTTTCAAAGTATTTATGGTGTGTGTATACTATACCAATAATATTCAAGAGGAAAATAGCAAAAGCATATCATGTTAAGGAAGTTTCCAGCACACCCGCTTTTAATCTGTTTTGAATATGGAAACACAAATGATTTAAAAGAATGCTGCGAATTGAGTGCGAGCCTGAGTTTTACGTTCCTCCAGTCATTAAAAACTTTCATGCTAATGTGTGTTTGGCCATAACCAGTAGTTGATGCTTCCACTGCTCTTCGCTAATTTCGCGGCGTTCAGCTGTGATTTCTTGAAATGGGGTCCGCATGCTAAAGTTTGTTTCTTGACTGGTGCCTGATAGTAAGCTGCTTATTGTGGGCTGCCTGTACACAGTTGTTCAATTCTCTCATCTTCAGGATTCATAACTGAGTTCGTTACTCAACGGCGTTTAATGAACAAACTACTCAGGATCTTAAATAGAACGGACGATGGGCGAAATGGCAGTATGCGACAATGGCGTTTGGAAGACGGGAAAAGTTATCGACAATATTTTGCAAAAGGCTGTTTCAAGAGAAAGTTTAGGTTTCCACTCAATGCCGTAGCAGTCCAACTCTCCCCGCCAAATACATACAGGGGCCCCCGTAATGGCGATTTCTAAAAAAATATTTCGACGTTATGGCACATCCAGAGGCCGAATGGCCTTCACAACAAAATATCCTAATTTTTTCGTATTTCACTGTTTTTTAGTTCCGTTGGCAGACGCAATTTCAGCAGAACCGTCGCCAGAAAGTCTTCAATTGGGTGACTTCATGTTTGTGTAGGGGTCAAAACATTATGAAAAATTATACAGGGTGTCCATAAAGTCCTGCACACATTAAAAATTTTTATATCGCAAAAACCACATAAGGTAGAAACTTTAGATTTTCGACAGTGAATTATACTACCATAAAGTTTGTTTGTTATTTTTTACAGGTTATTCTATTGTTAAGATAAGCAAGAATAAGTCATTTTTAATAA
>JGI24022J15233_10001088_pt1 | contig 21166 bp, 11 predicted proteins | sample Ectturendosymbi2_FD_15233 | JGI IMG/M metagenome (IMG submission 15233) | reverse complement strand
TTGGAGACGCCGTCACGATGATCGAAGATCGATCACTTGGAACGAAGCATTGCTGCTAATGCGGTCTGTCTTAGCGAGGGCTCGCGGGTTGAAACGTGAAACCTCGCCAACAGCTGGCACTCATTTCTGCGATTCCGTGCCGCCTCGATGGCCAAAGATTCTGATTAAAGGAACTCGATCGAAGTTACAGCTTGGTGCGATCGACCCGTGGTTTTTCCACTGACCAGGTGGTTAATCACAACTGCACAACAGAATCTTTTTATCGCTTGATCTGTCCAATCAGCAAAACACAAATGTGCAAGCTGTTGTTTAAACGGAGTTGTTTCGGACCGGCAACGTTTCCGAACGTAACGCGAATTTATGCCATCAAAACTGCCAAGCTGATGCAGTTTGGAATGAGGGTAAAAACAACGCAGAGACATCCAGGAGAGTATCACTTACGTCGGTGCGAAGGTGACGTCATACTCTCTTAAACTGTTTCCGGCTTCTTTCGGTTCGATATCAAATCCGCGCAACTGCAAAAAGGAAAAAGAAAACGTCTGAACGGTGTTTCCAAAAAGAGCAGGCACCGCATCAGTTCCGCGTAAATATTGATTGGACGATTGAATTCTACTTGACGCACCAGCACTTGACCTCATGTAAGCGGTCAAACAGAGGTAACATGCAAATTGAAGAATGCCATAAAACGAGCGATGCCAAAAATAAACTCGTTGCGTTGCACGGGTATGTCAAGCGCAGGATTCGCGGCGTACCTTGCAGCGCCAGGGTTAAAGTAAAATGGCAAACGAAAGAGAATCCGACGGCGGATCGCGGCTGCGCTGGCGAAGTTCAATCTCGCACCACTTTTGTACGAAACGAGAATGGGGGCCAGACTTCCCTTGCATGGTGGTGACTAATTTTAGAAAATACCTTTCCAGGTGAACTGTAACTGGTTCAAGCGCACTATTTTCCAAGACGTGTTAAAGCGCCGTAAACTAAACTTGGTAATTTCGATGACATTTTGTCGGAGCTTATCTCGCTTTTGTGCGACGCTACCGAAAATTATTTTCACGAATCAATACAAGAAATACAATTCAATGCAGTTTTTTCAAAGCTGAGCTTGACGACATGTACAGGGTTGAGTACTCGGTCAAAATCAGCCTTCACCACGTTTGCTTTCGTTGCCATGTGTCCTCATCGCTACAGATAGATCAACTGCATCGCGCACTTATAACACTGTCAACATAATACCGCAATTTTCGCAACAAAATATCGTAATATTTACAAAATAATACCGTGGGGATCGAGTCTTGGGCATTACGTTATAGCAAATAAAGGGACTGCTATTTCCAAGTTAGTCTTAGGCCAACTGAAACACCGTGTGCCTATCACGATTTCCAGGTCCATCCTGACCTAGTGTGGTTTCGCGTGACAGGCCTCCAGGTACGGAGCACATGGTGTATTTTAGGATCACACTGAGCTCTTCGGTCATGGACGGGGAACCAATACACAGGGTGGGAAATATATCTTCACATTAGCAGGCCCGGCACCTGAACACTGCCCCAGAGTATTGGCCACGACTTTTTATGAGACCACCCAGAGCAGGGGTCACCAAACCCGCAATGACCACCTGGGTTCCCTGCAGGCCTGTTCTAAAAGTAGCGTTAACATGATTAGTGTCTTTGCATAGATGAACATCATTAATTACTTTTATAATAACGTAATAAAAGGTAAATTCAGCAATTACTTTTTATTTCACAACTGTGCATCAAACTGGTAGCCCTTCGCATTAACCGATACCCAAGAAAGAGCTCTCAGTTTCAAAAATGTTGGTGATCCCTGACCTCGATGATGCGAAGTGCAATCTACTGATGGTTGGGTGACTCTAACCCTGATCCTTGCGGCGGCTCGGTTTAGAATTACTTAAAGAGATCATTCTCGCTTGCAGAGGTTTTGCTACCCTCCAAATGTTCATTCACGCGAGCGCGGGAAGTTCGGACAAAACAAGTACAAACATAAAAGAAATCGACTCCAAGCAAGCGACTTGAAATCTTGCTGTTGAAAACCCTTCCTCAATAGCTCAGTATACTTTGCTTCCAAACAAATTGGCGATTGATCCATGAACCTCAAATGATTCTCATCAGTGTTAGGGTGCCAAGATCATGAGAGGCTGCGATTTGGGTCCCCGGCCGGCAAAGTCACCCCCAACGACGCAAAGTTCTCCACTTATTACTTACGTGCTCGTAACCGGAGTTGGGCTCCAGCAAAGACTGCTCCACTTCAAATTTTTTCTTCTCGATCTTGACGATCACTTCGTTGTCGCCGGATCCTGACTCGCCGTTGCTGACGCCGTTCGTCGCTTTGGAGGGACTTTCATCGCGGTAAACGACCCGGATCACCTCTTCTTCGTCGGGCGCCCGGACAACTTGCTCACTGGACTTCGGACATAATTTCTACGGGAAGCAAATTAAGACTTGCACTAAATCATAAGAAATCAAGCTGTGTGCCACGCGAAGCTAAGTACGACCATGTAAGAGAAAAAAACTCCGTAGAGCTGAATGTCCATGTAAGCGAAAACTGAACGAGCTTAAATTCGCAAGACACAATTAAAGGCAATATCTTCCTGCCTAAATGTAACATGCACCAGACGTTGCACCAAACGCTGTCCTTACGCGACCAGAATCATGAAAGTTTAAGGGCACAAATCTGTGTCCTAATTCGTTAAAGAACTGCTGTAGGTAAAAACCTTGCAAATGTTTTTCAGTTAAATGTTCAATTTATAGCGGGAAAGAAGTAGTTGCCGTTCTGAGCTATATTCCGCGCGAAAAGTCGATATCTCGTGTGTTGCAGTTCCACAGGAAGCTGCACTCAGAAACCGACAGCTGCCAAACGTATGGTTTCGGAAGGCTCGCGTTTGCGAAGTCGACCACGACGCAGGGAAATAGTCCCCGCATGGCACTGATATGCCAACGGTAGCCCGACATGTTCGAAAAGACAGGGCGTATTCGATCCGCGCAATGTACCGCACAGCAAATTCATGCGAAACCGCAGAGTGCAACATTTAAAATCTTATTCCACCACCAGACTGTACAAGGTGCTTAGCTCACAAAAAAAGCGTGCAAGTAAACCTTTCACTACCCTGAAACACTGATTCAGTATGTATAACTAATAACTCGTAAGGCATTGGTCCAAAGTTACGACGGTTAACGTAAAAGGACGTTTCCCACTCTTCGCCTTTGCATTTTCAATCTTTTCGCTCAGCAACATTCAGCGAACACGCAAAATTCGCGGGACTGAAAAGAGTATAAAGCGTTACCCCTTTTGCTTTAACATGTCTTGACTTTGGAATTCACTATCATAACGAAGTTATGCAAACTCATGTTTCACGCTCCTTACAATCGTTTTTTAAAATAAACCAAAAGGGCTTGCACAGCGATCCTTCTCCGCTTTTATGCCAGCATTTGAGGCACAACATTCATACGAAAGCAAAGATGCGAGGGTGATGCTTTTACCATTAAAATGGGATTCACGCCAGTTCCCGAATCACTCGGCTTATGTTAAACTGGCACACATGTAGAAAATATATCTTAGCGACAACAGCCTTTAGCTTGTACAAATCTCAAAATGTCTTGCACTTACGCTATGATTACACGCTTTTATCGCACATGGCTACGACACAAGCTAAAATTGGCCAACGTAATCCCTTCTATACCTATCCCTCGGTTCAAGAACACTTAACTTGAGAGCAAGTATCCACAGCAACATCTGAATCTTGGTGACGCTGACCCCCAATGTTACAGGATGACACGGTTCGATAATTTATATGTCTCCTAACGTCACACGCCCACTATCAACGATTACGTATTCTAAACAAAACATCGACACGGACAACCGTGCAGTGAGGTCCAGCAGATCACTGATCACTCAAAACAAAAAAGCTCATCCCAGCGGTTGATCTTCATTAATTGCTGTGAACGCGTCAGACATACAGCGTAAGCCACAGCCACAACAACCTCGATTAAAGCGGTAAATCATTGGAATACATTGATATTTTGAAGACTTCTACCATGCCGCACAATTATGAGCTGTTAATGTTCAACCTTTTCGTACAGGCTCGTTTTCTCAAGAACGGCCACCAGCGTCAGGGAGACGGAGTTCAAGCAATTTTTCATGTTCGGAGCTGAAGTCAAAAATTTTTAGATGGAGCCGAAGCCGGGGCCTTAAATTTAGTTTTCCGTTTCACAGCCCTGGTTTGTGCTTGATGTAGATCAGGGCTTCTGTTTTTCTCACATCACACTATCCTTTAAATCTTTCATTTCGCAACATCTCATCTATGCCGAAGTAATAATAATAAATTTAATACAATGTTTTTCACTTTTCACTGGACCAAATGATTCTGGAGCCGGAGCCAGAAATTTTTAAATATTGGAGTCAGAGCTGGAGTGAAATAACTTTGGATGCACGAAGCTGGGGCCAGAAGCTTGAATTTTGAGTTCCGGTTCCACAGCGCTGGTTTTCAGGAGTTGAGTTGAGTTGATTTTATTTGGCGATAATTAATACTCAGCTAGAAAAAACACAAATCAGTGCAAGGATGCCAGGGCATTGAAGGAACCGGGAGGTTGTCGAGCAATACCCCTCAGCAGTTGCATTAGCTTTGTTACTGTCCAGTTTCAACTAATTAGTTCGGCGCAGTGCGCGGGTCTCAGGAAAGCAAGGCAAACACACCACGCGCTTAATTTAATCGTCCACTGTCTTAAAATCCATGTGTCAGAGGTCGACCTTGACAAGCGCCATAAGATTCAGCAAATCTGCGATCCACTCATTTGCCGGATCTGCGTAGCGTTTGCTCAGCAGTTTCCAATAATGGCCAGAACAGACAACAGGTTGTTTAAATTTTTGCTTTTTTCAGGAAAGAAGAATTTTGCCCTAAGCCAGTTCAGAGTGCAAGCAGCACTGATGACAGGAGCTTAATATAAAAAATCTTAGCGGTGTGAATATCAGCGAAAACGCAAATTGACGTTTGCGGCACAGTAAGGAAACAGCGCATGATCTGCAGTACTTTTTCAAGTGAGTTTTGTGGATACGCAGAACGGCACATCCGCAGTGGTGAATTGCTCACCTTGGTTTTAGAACTCAAACCAAATTATCTCGGTCCTGGTCACTGTAACGCAAGCTAAGTCACCTGAATGTATACTGCTGGAGGTCAGGTAATGCATACTACTTGTAAGTTATAAATCTATTTTAAGAAACTGTCACGCTGTAAGCTGCAGCAGAGCGAGAACTAGACTTAACTGACGCTGTCTATTAGCGGAAATGTCAACAAAACAGCAGCAGACGCTTTATTACACAGGTGATAGGCGCATAGGCGTTGATGAATTGGCAACAGAGCTCGGAGTAAGCCATGGCGGCGCTCACATTGCTGATTCCCTTGGTTATTTAAAAGTGTGTGGGCCCCAAGACAGCTTCGCAGGATCAACTGCTGCATTGAAATCAGTGAATAGACAACGTTCCTTGGAAGGTTTAGCTCTGCCAAATCCTCCGTACTCAGCAGCAAGAGAGGCACACATTATGACAACCAGGACAAAGTGAAAATTGCTGTCTTGAATTGGCTTCGTAAAGCAACTACCTGAGTTTACAAAGCTGGAACACATAGGCGTTATACGGCAACTGAAAGGTGTGGTGACTATACTGATAAGCAGGAGTGTGACCCAGAAACAGTTTTATTTTGACGTATGATTTGGTTTGTGGAGTTCTTAATTTTAAAGTTCATAACAAGTAACAATTGCGTTACTGTTACTTTTTGACCATATTTGTATATTGAACACGTTTCAAGCGCAAAAGCACTGTTTTAAAAATAAAATTGCATCACCGAATCCTTGAGCAACAACCGCCGCTGTCAGCTTGAAAAACAGGAACACGTCGCTGTACTTCCATAAGCAAACATTTACGGCAGCGATCCCCTTATTCTATCTTTATCACAATCGGCTCTTATTCCAATTGTCGAAAAAAATTATAAATAACCGGTACTTGCCCCGCAACGCAAACTGTGGATTGATGTGAACGCTTTAGGAGCATACAAGGGCGATCGCGTAAGCGTAAATACAATAAAACGCGCCACGCGCCAAGTAGCGCTGACCTTTCATATCGCATTAGCTTTAATTAGTCCGGCGCAGCGCGCGGGTCTCCGCACTTCGTAAGGAACTCGAGATGACAATCGGGCGTGCGATCGCGACGCATGCTCACTTCCTATGTTTTTCATTGAACAGCGAACATCTGAAGAGCTATCAGCAAATTGGAGGGCGGATGCTCACGCTGCGTGAAGACCGGGGCTCGATCTGCGACAGGGTCTCAATTTTGTCGCAGGGTCACAAGCCTTTTTTGCGTTTACATTCGAAGCTTAGGAAGACGAAAACTTTTCAAAGGCGACGAAACACCCCCCTATAATTCACCAAAAGGAGGGTGCTCACGCGATTTGCGCGTCGGACGAAAACATTTCCCACCGAAAGCAAACGTACCCGCCGTGGCGTTTGCGCATAAATCTGTGGGCACTGATCACCGCCAAACGCTGCCTTCGGACTGCGATGAGGCAAAACTCAGATATTCTTGACAAGACCAGTCGTCGCAAAAATCGAATGGCTGCTCAACACCTGCCCCGAGATCTAGTGCGGCCTAGCAGTGGATTGTAAGAACTGGCTCATACGATGAAGAAGAATCGCAAAAATATTGGCCCATGTAGTCAAGACTAAAATTTTTCCAATTTACGACACTTTCAACCGCTGCTGCCGTTGCAAAGTTGCATCGGCCCGCAAAGTTAGTGAAAACGATGATAAACGAGAAAATGATGAACGGTGGTCATGTTCAGATGAGCGTGACCGAAACGCACCAACAAAAAAGCTTAAGTCTTACAACGCTGTAAGCTTCGAAACGACTCCGATTTGCAGCAACAGCGGCATACACAGGCAACGGCTGATTAGGGCAATTTGGACAGAAGACTGAATATTGCAAGACATTCATAACCAAATCAATCGTGACATTCATTAATCTATATCTGGGATGGCGATACTATTTTTAGTTAACAAAAGTGGAACGCTGTGCTTGTAGTGGCAAACATTTGCAAATGATACTCGTGAAAACAATATTTTCGTAATTTTAGCGGTTCGGACGGCACGTTTGTCGAAGAAACTGTCCGAACACTGCAGAGAGTAAACCTGCAAAGCGACTGACGTGATGTGGTCATATGTAGCTATAGACACAACAATTGCCACGCAGTTGCTACACTGTGCTTCGTTTGAAAATAACGCCACATTTTTAAATAGTTTTGTAGCAGGAAGAATTTCTAGACAATTTTCTAGTAACGTGCATATTTCTCTATCAGTGTGCTTTTATGTCCTACACGCGGAAGAGATGTTAATTGCCACTTCCAGTATGATGCTCCACGCTCTATCAATATTAGTTAATGGCCAACTTTTTTGTCTAAGCTGTTCTTTCCTAATGGCAGAAATCACGCGCGTTGTAACAACAGTAAACAATGTGCAGCGCAAATGTCGGGAGATGAACGGCGGTTGTAAATTACCTTGGATATCTGGGAAATGTTCGCATTTAAAGCATAATTCAAAACAAAGCTAGACGTTTGAAGTTAAACATGTCGTTTACTTGCCAACTGAGCAAGCCGTTGATATCAAGGAGTGTTGCACGGCGCCAGGCGGAAGAAAACCGACAGTGCGCTTTATACCCAACGGAGCGAGCATTAGTCGTGGGATATTTTTTACAACAGCTCGTAGTTTCATGTTCTGGCCGGAGTTAACTTCGGGCAAACGTTCAACACGAAACTAAGAAAAATTCCTTAATTTTCTCCAAGTAAGCACCACAAGCATTTCGAAATTTCGCATTTTGTAAGTAAAAGCGAGTTTAGTTTCGGCCCCATCAGCCCAACCTGCAATTACACAACTGGAAGTAAGCAAAAAGTGCGGAAAGAAAGGGGAGCGCTTCAAGGTTGCAGTTTGTTTGTAGACAAATTTTCCTCCAGATCTTCATACTTACCTGCTTATTTTCTGCCTAGAAAATCATGCGCAATAGTACGAAATACCTACTACGCATTTTTTTCTACAAGGCTTTTTCCTTCGAATTCCTTGAGGGGAAGCATTTGACTAATCCGTGATCTTGTAAATATCGTATTGTTTACTGCAAACACTTGCTTGAAAACTGGATTTAAACGATTTTCAACGCAGCGACCAGAGGCCAGAAACGTTCCAATTATGAAGTAGGCCAAAGCTACAAATCCACTGGTGTTCGCGAAACGACCAGCAGCAGGTTTGTGTCAACATCACAACCAATCGCGGAAAGCACGCCATAAAAATCGTTCACAATAGAATTTCTTCTAATGATGCTCTTGACATTTTCCAAAAATTTTGCAAAAACCTAATTTCCCTCTCGACGCCCTACTCAGCAAATCGAGACGAAACGTAAAGCCGCAATCAAAGGAAAATCGTTCAAGTTCAAACAAAGGCCGCTTTGGTTTTCTTTCATTGACACAATTTATTCGAGGCGACTGCGGAAGTAACCCTTGAAAGACGAAGTTTGAACTGCAACAAAGCGTCTCACCTGAACCAGCGACTTGACATCGAGGCGAAAGTTAAAGTCACCGCATATGAAGCAAGCGCCGCCAGCGATCGGGTGTTCTTCGCTAAGTCTGTGCAGACAACAAACAATGCTTTAGTTTGGTTATACCGCAGCCAAGAGTAATCGTTTCACAGTTGCATTTCCCGCTTATTGAATGAGAAGGCTTGGTGCAGTGGTTCTTAACCTAAGTTTCGGTCGAACCCTAGGTGTTCGGCGAGTCTATCTCAGGTGTTCGGCGTACGTTCGATGCATGGTTCATTTTGTGCGTTCACAAATCAAAATGTATGTTTTGAAAAAATCGTTCTTTTCCAATTACGAAGGTTTCAAGAAATGCTCAGTTGAAATTTGAGTTGTTCAGTGCCTCCCACAAAGTTAGGAACCACCGGCTTACTCGGAAAAACAAAATTAGCACGGGATTCTTGCACAGTCGCTCGAAAAGCAGAATGATTATCACGTTGCTGACAGTTACGGATGGGGCCCATTACACACGATGCACAAAACCTATTTGTTCGCAACTCAGCACGAAGTCGAAAATATTTTTCTAAACACGGCTTTCAAAATCAACGGCCACTGTAACGCCGCAGCACGTGAGCGTTCAGGTTCATAACAGAGACGCACCAAACACTGCATTCAACTTGCTGCGCACCTTTGCAAGACAAAACGTAGCGCGCGTTTCCGATAAGCGCTGTACGGTGACGGGCTGCTTTTTATAGACACCAAGTTGCTGTCGTCATGGAAAAGGTGGATGTTGACGAACTCCACAACCCTGCGAACGTTCCGAACGTTAGACAGTTAGGAGTTCGAGCGCGACGCACGCGCATGCACTTACTTGCCGTCGATCTTCCAACGCACCCGACTGTAGCCTTTTCGCGACCACTTGCACTGTGAATCAAGCGTACACAGTCACACGCTTGTCTGCCACACCTTCAACAACACTTGCAAACACGGAAACGCATCAGCTGCAGCTGCGCGTAACAGCGAGGAGCTGCAGGCCACTCTGTTAGTTCGCGCTATCTTTTTTTAGCAAGGCAAACACAATTTCATACGACTTCGAAAGGCAAGTCGGGAATCGTGGGGCCGTCACACCTGCTGTGCGCACGTCTGTTAAGTGGGAAATTATACAAAGCGAGACGTGCTGGAGCATAGATAAAGAGCACGTGTCGAAATGGAGCGGCTTGACACAAGGTATAAGGAAAGCGAGGAATATCGTGGGGCGAAAAATGCCCCTCTATTTGAATCGCAAGCGTTGCGGACACTGGTTGGCAATCAAGAAAAGAAAAGCTTGAAGCAGCGACTTTTACATAGCGTCATTTGAAACTGTTTCGAAGAAATTATTCACTTTTATATTTATCCGATATCAGTTCATAGCAAAGAGCTGAGAATTGATCCGCACCGAATTGGACTTAGTTTCGCGCGTGGGTTCTCCTACTTCACACACATTTAAATTGTTGCCTAGCTGCGTGAAAAACATATACATTAACGCGCGGTGTCGGCTGCCAAAGCATGCAAAGTTATGGTGCAAAAGTTATGGCCCTTACATCAGGAAAAAAGTTTTGTTGAAACTTTTCCTTTCGTACGTTTGGTAGTTTGGTGATGTTTTTCAAAAAGACCTCTTTCCCGGATACTTCCTCGAACGCCGCTTCTGCTCAGACAAAAACACGAGCCGTTATTGATCTTTTATAGTAAAATATGTATGTTACAATTTACTGACTCTGGGGAGCGATGCTCTTTTCACCGAAACTCCCTGCTAAAAACACAAAGGTGAACACCAAAATACAGGATGAAAGTTCGTTTATTGTTTTAGTGTCATGTTTTGTCACTTGAGCGAAGCATATTAAGTGACTCACAAGGTGATCCACCACAAAAATGCTAAATATGCCCAGGCTGCGAAAGACAAGACTTGCTTTGTGTAATCAAAAAGTTTGACCTACTTGTGTAATCAAAAAGTTTGACGTTGGTCAATGACTTGTGGATGAAGTACATATTGCCTAGAGCCTGCAATAAACAAATTAATATGATAGACAAATGTGCTTCATGCCATGTGTATGTACTCAGTAACAGGCATACAACAAAGTTTAGCACCGTCAGCAAGCAGTTACATAATACCGTGTATTGGTCGACATGATCGAAATCCCCATCTAGATATCCGCGTACTACTGTGAATGCTTTTAGTGCTTCGCATCCCATCAGTTCACTAATAACAAATACAATCTGGTCTGAAAAGATGTTTAAACCAAACTTTTACAAAAAGTAAACAAAATAAAAGTTTAATAAAAAGCATAAATAAAACAAGCAAAACATGGAAATAGGAATGTGTCATCATTAAGCACATAAAATACACTAAAACATGGTTGAAGGAAGAAAAGCAAACTTATGCAGCAGAACTACAGTCTGTTCTCAAAGCAACTAAGCATCACATCCAATTAGAACATGAAATACTTGAAAAATTTCTTGACAGGTTCCATTGATGACTTATAGTCCTTGCCACCGATTTCTTGGCAATGTATAGCAATAAACTTTGGCTGGTGCTTTTCCACAACCTATAAGCGCATAACAGATGGAACAAACTGTTATTCAGAAGAAACAGACCACAAAGATAGCTCCAAACAATAGCAGCAAGCAAAAAAATATCCAAAAATCAGCACAGAAGAAGTCTTCTACCTTAAACAATTCTTTCATCCAAGAACTCTGAATTCCTTCTGGCTGCAACAAAAATTCATGATGATGAAGAGAACAACTCTCATGTTACCTCTACAGTAAGTTTTTGTCTATAGGTTAAAATCTGATTTTACAGTTTGTTTTGCCTATAGATTAGTTGAGCACTTCTATTATACCTTTAAGACCTGAGAAAAATGCCAAATGAAAAAAGTGTTTGCTAATGTACCATACAACATGAAGCAAAGCACTGCAAGTTGCTGATGCCAATGTCAACATCTAAAAAGTTAAGCAGATAAGTTCATTCTTCTGGCAATTATTTTTATTATTTGGCCGACGGTTCACCCACTCATTCAAGTAGGCTTCCTCAGAGCAATGCTTTTAACCACATAATATGCAAATTTACCAATAACAAAATGCCATGAGCAGTGTGACATGCAAAGACGAAAATACAAAACCAACCAGCACATTATAGGAAATGAGTGACAATGTGCAACAGTGAATGTTGAAGTGTAAAATAAATATATGCCAGGAGATGACAGTTTAATATGACATAATAAAATAGCATAAAACCCGCAACAGAAAAATGCACAAAACATCACTATTTAAAGCAGTAAATAACTAAATATAGTGTGAAAGTATGTTAAAAATAGTGATCAATAATGGGATAATCTGAGTGGTGAGCTAACAAATAAACAGGCATTAAGATGGCAAACACAAGGAAGTCAAGGATAAATTTCACTCATGTTAAAAATAGCTGGGGAGTTTGTGCTTTTGTCCATCCTAGAGTTAGTGCTCAAATTGATATCTATAAAGATAAGTTTTTTAAAATGTGGGTACAATCCAGTTGAAACCATGGCCGCTTTGGACTACATGTTTTGTTAAACCTGTTTTTTCTGGATTTTTAAGAATATTTTTAGGCAAAGTGTCCTTGTGGTGGTCCTTTGATAATTTCAAGTCCTTTAATATGGTCAGTTGTCAACAAATTTGTGCATTGTTTCAGTTCAGGATCTGATTGTAAATGTTGTTTGGTTATATTTAACGCTAATTAAATTGGAACTTTTGTGATTAAAGATAATATCAAATGAGACCACCATTTATCAGTTTGGAGTAATTCTTGAGCAATAGACGATTTGAATTCCAAAGAGTTTCTGAAATGATGTTTTCATTTTCCAATGACTACTTTCAGTAGTGAGGATACTCTTTAGCTAAGCTGTAGATAGGTGAGTCTATGAAAGAAACTATTGGTCGTAGGGGAATATTTTCTTTGCGTAATTTTGGTAGTCCATACAGCTGGGGTGTTGTTGCATCTGAGGTTTTCAGCATAAAGCCTGCTTCTTTCATAATATTTTTGGTTTTGAGCAAGTTATTAACAAATTTATTGACATCTTTGGTTGTGAATGTGGTTGGGTTAGTTTTTAAGATGTTTGCAAGTTTCTTGATCATCCAGCATTTGATTAAGCTTGTTGTCATACCACTCTAAACTATCTAAAAGCTATTTTACTAAAATATACCTGAGCAATACTATGTGAAAGAATGAAAACTTGCAAGGCCATTTTTCAACGTTGTTAATGCCACATTAAGAAGAACCAATGCATTGTAGCAAAATGTATGAATTAAATTTTAGACTAAATAATCAAGTATGTGAACAAAGATTGGCATGTCAGCATGTCCTAATACTCCTGTAATGCAAAAAGTTTGTAAAAAAAATATTTTCTTCATCAACCTTGTGAAAACACATGGACTTAGGCTTGATTTTATTAAATTACACATTATACCAAAATACAAAACAACTTTTCAGCTTGCTAATACCGAATTTATTCGATTGTAAGCTGTCCTTGATTGGAAGCTACACAAAATGGTGTTCAAAAATTAATGTAAGCCACACTTGAACATAGGTTACCTAAGCCTCTGAGATACTTTCATGTCCACATAGCAGTTTCGCGTTTGATGATAGCAACCTTAGTAATGATACTTCACCACTACAACTGCTTTATTGTTCATCATAATCCCTCCTGCGATGGATGTGCACATGATGTTGAAAAGAGGACAGGGTTCCCACGTATTTTCAAAAACCCATTTTCCATACTTTTTCAAGAGCTTTTCAATACCAAATTAGAAGACTTTAATACCATCATTTTGCTTCATTTTTCCAAAATTTTATTAATGTAATACAATGGAAAAAACATCTGCAAAACTGTCATCAGCAGTGAAGAATAAAATTTGAATAAACAAATGGCGAAATTTATAATTTCCATACTTTTTTAATGCTTCATATACATTTTAGCCAAATTCAATACTTTTTCAAGGTCTTGAAAACTGATTTTAAACTTCAATACTTTTTTAATACTTACAATACCATGTGGGCACTTTGGAGGAAAGATAATGTGAAAAGAGGATTTGGTCAACAATACGTACACTAGGAAAGTGTGGGCGTCATCTAGACATTTTGATAAGCCATAAGAATAAATGCAAGTCGCCCTCGATTGTTAGCTGCCCTTGATTGTAAGCCACATGAAATAATGAAAAAAAAACTTTATAAGCCATGGCTTACAATCGAATAAATACAGTATCCAAAAATAGCTGTCAAAGCATTATTTCCTGATTATCAGTAATTCTTAAAGTAATACACTGTGTAACATCAAAAGACCAGAAAACTTAACAAACAATTTAATACAGTACATTTTTGCTAAATGAACCTTTTAGAGCAAGTGACATCATTACATTCATAATAACGTTGGTCATACAATCTTGCATTACCAGCCCTATGGGAATGATTTGTCAACTCCTATCTATTACAATAAGAAACCTCACATTTTTTTAAATATTACTTCATGGAAAATATTGCAAACTCAAATTTAGCATTTCAACCATAAGCATTAGCTTGCAGATTTCATGATTCATGCATATAGTTATATGAAATCATTTTCTTAATAAAAAAATTGCTGATTAATTTCATTGCGTCAGTGCGTCACCTTTGCAATGACTAATTACCTGAAAAAAGATATGTGCAAGTCTAAATTATTGCAAAGTCATGAAGTCCCAGTTGCCTGATTCCTAAAATTCTTGCAGCAAACCTAAAGGTTTTAATTACCGTCAAAATGAAAAGATAAAACAGTAATCCAGTGACAATGCAGTGCCAGTCCAATAAACTGTATTTCAATTAAGAGATGGACCATTTACTCATAAAGCTAATAACGATTGACCAATACTAGCACAGCATTGACAAGAAACACATTTACTGATGTCAAACGTCTTTTTAAAATATTAAATATTTGCATGATTATTAATTGCTAATCTGATAATTATTTTCTTATTATTTCTAAATAATATACTTACATCTTCGAATAAGGTTCCAACATTTGCAGTGGCCACTAAACAATTTATTTTCAATGAAGCTTGATGCTGTTTTTCTTCAGTAGTCATTGCAAAATTCTTTAAAGTGATTTTCCGGATGCTGTTAACAACTTGTAAAAAGAAATTACTCATCAGTAAAAGATGGCATAAATTTCACAAAAAATCTGGCAGCAAAATATACCAGATTAAATTAACTGCAATGTGAAAAACATTGTAGTGATTACTAAATAGAATTTTTATTATTAACTAGCTGTTTGATACAGATATATCTAGTAAATAAACAAAAATTAAAACTTGAACCTTAAAATATTACTTAAAAATGGTTAATAGGTTATATTAACAAAGACACATAAACAATCAGCCTGACACATTATATAATATGTGCTAAACTATCATACAGCTTAGTAAAAAATAAGAAAAAAATACTCTAATAACTTACAGCAAGAGCAAACAAACTTTTCACTGCAAGGATTACATCAAGACATTTGTAGTTTAGAAAGGATGTACTACTACTGTGTAACTATCCCAAGTTTAAGCAAAGGTTGTTAATTACTACATTTGACAGGATGTGTCACTTACTTTGTTTAGTATTAAATATAATATTAACACAAACAATATATCTCTAATATGCAAGTAATCAGTCAGCACAAAGGCAACACGACTGAATCTAAAAGCAAATATCTTAATTATAGCAAATCCATTTCACATAACTTTACACATCCTCAGTTCTTAAATCTTATATTTACAGCATATGTGAAATTGATTTCTTACTAAAATTTTTTTCTTATTTGAGTACATGAACATTGCTTTGAAGTTTTGTAAAGACAAATGAAATTACTTGAAAACAGATTGCCTTATGTGCAGTTTAAAAACATCACAAAAACTCATGGAAGCACAAGCAGAGCCCAAGAGTTTAAGTTAGCTGATTCCTCTAAAGTTTCCAGTAAGCCCAAGTTTTGCAGTAAACCTTTGCAGTTTACTGTAGAAGTTTGCAGTAAACCTTGCCTCTGAAGTTTGCAGTAAAATTTTCCTCTAAAGTTTGCAGTAAACCTATAGCTTTTTAGCATTTTAATTTGTCATGTTTAGCACCCACGACCCAGTTGTTCAAACAGTGAATGAAGTTTGGGTTTAAGAAAGTTGCTAATACTATTTTGTTTTAAAGCCTTACACCTGTAATATACATTAAACAAGTTTAGGCATATATACAATACATCAGCATCTGCAAACAAAACGGCACTCTGATTAAAGCAGACACAGTTGCATTGCACAAACTATGCAGCATTAAAGGTCTACAAAAAAATAATGTAGCCCATCTAATAGCATACAAAAAAACTCCTAGTAATAGTATACAATTACTGTATGGTGTAAATTCATTGTGATGCACTCTTGCTACTCTACTACTGTGTATGACAAACATTTCAACACCTTTCTGTAGCTTACTCCTTTATGATACACACAGCAGCTAGTTTGAAATGAAAACTTTACTGCTATCTATCTGCCAATACAATTATTACGCACTGCAATATCTGAGTATGATGCAACAACTAATAGCCATGTTTTATTTCATAGCATACTGTAAGTCTGTTAGTTACACAAAATATTAAAGGCTTGATTGAACGACTGTTCAGGGCCACAAAAAAGGGTGCTTGTGTCGTGAGACGCATGCGACTCTCAGCAGGAAGAACAGTGGTTGAGAACCAGTGGTCTATACTGCACAATCAATGCACATGCAAATGCCTTTTTCATACAGAAAATTTATTCGTTTCTCACATTGAGATGTGAACGCCTATTTACAGTATGACCAAAGCGAAGTGAACCCCACTTTTCCAATCTGCACTGTTCTGGTGGATACGAGCTTCGGTAAAAAAGTTTTGTTGAAAATACAACTTTGCAGCAGGCTTTTTCCAAGGAAAACCATCAAGACTTCAGAGATGAGCACGGACAAGACTGGATCGAACTGGATCAGGACTGAAGCCAATTTCGGCCGGACCAGGACTGGATCGGACTACAATTTTTTTGAAAATTGGCGGATCAGGACAGGATAGCACTGACAAAATTTGTTGTTTTGATGTGAACCACATCAAACATGTTAGTTGTAATTTTTATTTTGCAGATTTGTTAAATGGTAATGTATATTTTGCCATCAATGGCAAAGCTCTGCTGGGACGATTTTGTTATGCATTCACCTTTGGCTAGATGATCAAATGGATGCCGATTTTGCGCATTTGACCTAAGGTAACCTCGCGCGACGAAAACGCTGGAAACACAGCTGGTTTCTGCGTCAAAGTAGTAAGTTCTACTAACCACAGATTCGCCTGGCATGAAGCGGCCCGGATATAACGCTGTGTTTATCAGTCAGTCGCCAGCGACCTCGTAGCCTAACAAACATGTTTAAGGGTTCGTATCCCAATGCTTTTCGGTTCGAGCTCTCAGCGTTGGGAGTTTCGTTTTGGTAGTAGTTGTTGCACAAGTATCCATGCCTTTCTCTTCGTATTTTCCGTTTTGCTTTACGTTTGGGCTTTAGCCTTAGGGGTAATGTTTAAGGTTTAGAACTTTAGATTCATAACGGAATCAGTCGAGTACAGTGGAAACTTCCCTCCGCCCTACCTTGTCGCAGAAACGAGCAGTGTTTCCAGCGCTTTCATGGAGCGAGGTTACGTTAGGTCAAATCCACAAAATCGGCATTCATTTCATCATCTACCCCAACTTTGTCCAGACTCCACATGCAGCGTTGAGTTCGTATTACTAGCAACAAGGTGAACGTAGTCTAGGTGTTAGTGTCTATGCCTGCTGTGCATGTGTTCAGTAGTTCTGCTCTAACCCTTTGCTTTGGCTTAGGTGGTAAAGATCACACTTTTGATGGGAGAGCTTTTTATGTACTCTTGGAAAAGATTCATGCTACTCTACATGTTCAAACTTATGATATTCTGACATAGTAGTTCCCAAACTTTTTCGAACCGTTACCCAAATCAAGGTTGCGGTTATGTCTTATTACCCTCAATAAAAACTTTTCGCATTCCTTGTTGAAAATGTCTTTTCCAGTGATCGCTCATAATACAGAACAACAATGTGGTTTTGGTTCCGCATTACCCCCAGAAGAACCGCATATTACCCCTGGGGGATAATTTACCCCCAGTTTGGGAACCACTGTTCTAACAGTTCAGACTTCTGGGTCTGCAAGGGTTAGCGATTTCAGTCCACATGCCATTTTAGTAGTTAGTTAACATAGAATCTGTGATCTCACAGAAGCTTATGATCGTTAAAACTTTAATTGCTTTCAACTTGTGTTATCATATGAATTATCTGCCTTCTATATTAATATAAGTGAAAACTGATTGGAATGCTAATTAAATGTGTCATAAAATCACACAAAGCTTCAAAACTGCTTATGATTTTTTTGATTTTCATTGCTTGATTTTAAATATCAAAAATTTAAATGCAATGATTTAAATCAATCAACCCTGGCCATAACACGTCTAAAAGAGGAAAACAACCTTGAAACAACATTTTGGTTATTTGAATTCCAACACCAGGAGTAGAACAGCAAACATTTTCTGATGACTTGATTGCCTTTGGTAACACAAATTGAATAGAATACCTGAAACAATTTCAAACAAAATTAGTTTGTACTTCATTATCGTTGACACACCACTGTTCAAAGGAAAATCTGCTTGCCATACAACCAAAAACCAACATCAATTTTTGTCTATGCTCTCAAAAGAGCATTTATTTAGTTTATATATCTGTATTTAGCTTGAGTTAACTAACACAAATGTGACCAATGTCTATTTTCATAAAAGATTTAAATGTCATTGCTAAAACACAGTAAGTAAGCTTACCTGTGGTTGACTTTCAAGAAACCCACATGGACAGTAACTGTGTTAGCAGAAGACTTGGTAACTGTAATAGAATCATTGTCTTCTTTTTCACTGGACAAAAATGACACTCCACCTTTTTTTCGAGACATGACTTGCATTAATTCATGCACACAAAAAACTGCAGGTGTATGACCAAGGCAAACAAACATGCAAAAAAAACAAATTAGTAAAACAATGAATGAAGCAATAGTGTCGTACTCGTAAGTCACACAGAACAATGTAGTCTACATACAAAATCTTAAAAGTTTGCACATAACTTAGTTTAAGCACGCAAAATTTGTTTTAAAGCTTTTAATGCCTGCACGAGCCACAATTGTGGCTCAGACATATTCGGCCATCATAATTTACCAACCAACAGAGCTATGAAGTCATTGTAACCCTGTAAAGATGTGAGAAGTCTTCTAGTAGTTTCGACTAGAAATAAATGGGGTGTTTTGGGTTTGCACTTTTTTTGGTGTGACATCATGACTAGGGGAGGTCAAGGGATTTTTGGATGATATCATATGGACATGAGAAAAGAGTTCAAGTGGTAATTTATCTGTTTGTTCTTTTAAATTAAACTAGGTGAAAATTCACATTTTCAACACCGTTGATGAGCCATCTAACTAATTAATTAGTAACCATTAATTACTGGTCGGCAAGGCATAACCTAAAAACAAAAATTAATTAGTAAATCCCCTAATTTTAAAATGATAAACAAGGTGTATTACCAGAATTTCTGAGGTTGTTGTATGAAAATGAAACTAAGATTAATATATAATATAATAATTCAGGTCAGATGTCTTTCAAAACACCAGTACAACTTAAAAACTTAATCATTGACTGATTTGTCCCATCAAGCACCTGTTGAGAGTGTTTTCTCAAGCTTTGAAGTTAATGGCTATATCGTAATCATCAAGTAACTTTGAAAAATGATTTTTGATTTGCTTTCTTCAGAATTTTCGTAAAACGCACAGCTGAAAAAAAACAGTTCATTAACATAAAATCACACCACCTAAATGTGACATTTAATACAAGGACAGGGTGCGTCAACTTACACTCTTTATATCATGAAAGTGGCTACGGAACCACCCATGGATCTTCCTGTTTCAAAACTTATTCGACCACACTGCCTTGCATGATGCGGTTCGAATAAAGCGTTCAATTTGTCATTTAACCGGCATCGATCTGGTAGCCTAACAGATAGGTTCCAAATCTGCCATATCAATCGTTGAGGGTTCGCCTCTCGAATTGGCACCTTACGTTTTCGTAATAGTTACTGCTTGCACATTTCAATTGTGGGACGAGTTTTTCTTTATTTTTTCATAAGATTTTACAAACTTTTGCTTTAGGTGTTAGCGTTAAGTTAGCTTAGTCAAGTTAGTGTTAGCTTAGGGTTAGGTTAGCTTAGTTAGTCGTCTTAGGTTAGGGTTAGTGTTAGCTTTTAGGGTTAGCTTATGGCTAGGTAAGCATTAGCTTAGGGTTAGGATAGTGTTAGCTTAGCGTTAGATTAGGGCTACAGTTAGGGTTAGATTTACATGTTGAAAATTACTATGCTGCATTCTCCTTGTGCGTTACTGTCATGTTACAAGAGATGGTCAAATAAGGTTTCAAATTTAAAGATCCATCGATGGTTCTGTAACCACTGCCTTATATTATATATACGCATAGAATATATTGGACACATTATCATTGTTTTATCAATTCAAATATAGTATTTGGTATATTAGCATGTCATGATCTTAGCAGATGGCCTCATACTTTTTATTTTGGGTTGTTTTTAGAGAAAAACAGACTTATTTTTTCCAAATCCAAATCTAATAATTATATTTTTTTTAATCCAAATCCGAAAATCAAATCTTGTTCAAATCCAAATTCCTATCACAAAGATTCAAAGAAAATAAATAGTTCGCAAACTAATTTGAATTAATTTTTGCTCTACCTTTGGCTCACAATCATGACAATTGCCACTGCAATGACTTCAAAGTAATCATTGTTAGCAGCAACGCAATAAAATAAGCTCTGTTAATAGCTCAGTCATACTGTTGCAACCTCTCCGTGGACGTTGCTTTATACGTGCAATTCACTACAAATGGGATGTGCGTGAAGAATAACACCCACATGTATGTGGCACGAACAAGCAATAACAGAGTGATTGCAGCGCATGATCTCTATTGTTGCCTGCTGCTACAGTGTTAAAACTGCGCTATGCCCGCTCGGCCTTTCTGATCCCAACAAAACGGTGCTGTGACCAGGATGTGAAGGTTGTGACAGGCGCACCTTCACAAAAAGAACATGCGATCGGTGCGGTTCTTTGCAAAAAGGAGGGAATGTTGTTGCAACCTCTCTGTTGGCGTTGTGTTAAATCATGTGCGATTCACCACGACGATCGGGATGTGCATGAAGAATAGGCTAAAACCCACATGTATGTCGCACGAATAAGCAATAATACCACTTCACTGTACCAGAGTGATTGTGGAGCATGATCTCTATTGTTGCTTGCTGTCACAGTGTTGAACTTGTGCGCACTTGCCGCTCGGACTTTCCGATCGCAACAATACTAACTAGCGTCAAGATGTCAAACCAGAAGATTTACAGGCACGTGCCGAATGGCCGTTGCGATCTGGGTTCGTTGAACAGTGTTGTAGCTGTGTACAGTGGAAGAGTTACATTTGTGCTAAATTTTGGTAATCTGCAAT
>JGI24022J15233_10001087_pt1 | contig 21172 bp, 6 predicted proteins | sample Ectturendosymbi2_FD_15233 | JGI IMG/M metagenome (IMG submission 15233) | reverse complement strand
ATTCACCTATCACGTCCTGCAACAGAAAAGACATTCGTTAAAAATGGGTTTTTTATCGAACAAAATATGGGTACGCATCTTTTTGGGTCACCCTGTACAATGTTCCCATGTATAAAGAAATGACAAGTGTTTCAACGTACAAATATGACATAAAACGCATACAATTGACTAAAAACCAAAAAATGGAAACGTGATATGTTTTGAGAAGATGAATGTAAAAATAAAAATGCAATAACGCAACGTGGTTGAATAAACAAACATACTCATGTTGTGTGAAGAGACAATCTTTATACTGTTTACAGAAGATGCCATGAGGCAAAGTTGTCGGACTCTGTTCTGTTTCTGTCTAGATTGCAGCCCCTCTAAAAGAAATAACAATTTTTTCAGAATTTGTAGAAATCGTTTTCATGAAATAATTTTTATTGGTAACGGATATGGTTTGGTAAGAATGAACGCAAGAGATACTTCGAAAAAATGTTATAGATTTTGGGCAATGCACCGTGATGTAGATTGTGCATAAATTTTGCCAATTCAAATCGAGAGAAATCATTTAACTTCAACACATTATGATTTTTATAGAAAGGAGTAACGTGACAACCGTAGTTGCTAAACGTCATTATTCTTAATATGTTATTGTGCAAATCTTTAATGGGTGCAGGTCAGACCCCATGACATATTACAATTTTGTAAATGTCATTATAAAAAGCTATAGTACAGTATAAGATTTTAAGAACGGCAATAGGGACGAATTTTTGAATTTTAAATAATAAATGAAATGCACGCGATAATTTATTTCTCACCAATTGTACATGAGAGGACCAGTCTAATTTACTGTCAATGAAGACGCCTAGGTATTCGACACATGTTTTTTGACTCAACGACACATCATTTGCTGTAAATGTATTTGAAACGGTAATGGTATAGTCTGGTTATCTGTGTTTCTCAAAAAATTGCTGGTTACCAGGTAAGATGATTTAGAATGAGTTGTTGATTATCTATTTGAACGCATCTGCTTGTCCACTTTAAGAAGTTCAAAGTTCACCCGATAATTGCAAGCCGTTCAAATTTTTTTCAAATAAACAATGGTACGTATCATCAGCGTAAAGTGCAGTGGTGAATGTTGAACAATTTGGCAAGTCATTTATGTACAATATACACGGAAGTGGCCCTAAAATGGATCCCTGCGGTACCCCGCAAAAAATTTTTTTTGAACATTATTTGCTGTTTCTGTTAATAACATACTTCTTTTGATTTACAAGATAATTTGAAAACAACTGCAAAGGGATTTATTTCATACCAAAGTAAAAATATACTTTTTGAAGTAAATTTTCATGATTAACTGTGTGCTTTTGATAAATCTAAAAAAGCTGAACAGGCATACATGCCAGTTTGATTAATTATNAATTAAAAGGTTAGAATAAATATTTTCAACTGCAAATGCAGACTTTGGCCTAATGCCATACTGATGATTAGATAACAGTTTACTCTTGCAAATGTGCAGATACTCTGGCGTTCAACATTTTTTCAAATATTTTTTTAAACTGCAACAGAACAGAGATTGGTATATAATTATTACAATTTGTTTGATCACCTGATGAAAACAGGCACAATTCGAATAATTTTAAGGCAATCAGTGCAGCCACTTATGACATGCTGTTCATGTTTGGTTACGTTTCTCTTTATCTTGTGTCGTGGAATCAGCTTCTGATTAACGTGCCTGTTACGATAATTTGTAATTAAAAGAACTTCTCTGCCAATACTGGGTGTTGTGCTTGAGATCTGAGATGTCTACGGTCTGCTGTTGCTTTGTTAGTTAGGAACCGATTGGAGAATTTATGCCTTGCTCACTGGTGGATTGTGTTCTAGCCGCGCGGTTCAGACCTGTTGGTTTGCCGCGAACTGCGCGATTTCGACAGATAGGTATCTGCCGTGACCGCAATCCTGGTCCGGATACTGTTGGTCGTCAAGCGAATTGCTCTACCACACATTTCGTACACTGAAATCTTTACTCTGCGCCGTGAGTCACAACAGGAATATGCACTTTTAAGAAGCGCATTCAGTACAGACAACACTCAATGGAATTTCAAAATCTGGTCTTAGAGAAAATTCACCTTGAGGCTGATGAAAACAGTCGTATACTTTGAGGTTGATGCTGCAGCTGTCAGTCAGCATTTAAACAACATGCAACAGTGTTGCTAACACGGAGCGTTGCAGAAATTCTTAGACACATGAAATGTTTCTGATCCATCACTCGGTCATTAAAAACCTTACCCATTACCCGAGAACTTTTGTTTCGAAGGTGCGGTACTGTATTGTCTGCGTGAACTCAAACTTTGAACAATGCAAGTCTAGGCATCACGCGAGTTACAGCCGCGATAGCGGCTGCGCCAAGTCGATTGCAGTGTCTGAATCAGTGATGCCAGGTTATTTTGCAAAAACAAGCAAGTATATTTGAAAAAACAAGCCAAAATCGGTAATTTAATTGAAAAACAAGCCCAACATGCGTTGGCAGGAAAATTCAACAAAACGAAAAATCAGCAAGAAAATTAAATAAAAAAGTAGGGAAGCAAATCCAAAAAACAAGCCCAAAATGAGCAACTTTTTATAAAAACACGCCCAACATGCCTTTAGCAGTGAATTGAAACAGCAAAAGTGCCATAAAATATGAAAAAAAGCAATCCGCAAGAGAAATCTGCGAAAAACAAGCCCAAAAACAAGCAAATTTCAATTAAAATAAGCCCCAAAACAAGCAACACGCAAGTCTTCAAAAAAACCCGCAATTCTAGAAAAAAAACAAGCCCAAATTCGCGGGAAAACCGCAAGGTTGGCAACACTGGTCTGAATGATTACGGTAATGAAATTGAATTGAAACTGGTTCAGTGACGAAGTGGCAGCCACGGGTTATGCAAGGCTGTTCACACAATGAGTCTTTTTACTTACAGTACTGGCACATAACACTTGTCATAAAATAAATGTAACCCTGGCGTTGAAACGGCACAATTGTCAATAGTGGTTGAATTTACTGCACACTTTTTTTATTCTGGGTTTGTCCATTTTGCTATTCCGAAGGGGGTTTACACTTCACAGCAGGCTTAGTTTAATCTCGCTTTCTGCTTGGGTTGGTGATCGTCTTTGATTGCCCATACAAGTTAAAAAATGAGCGGTTTGTTATTCAATTTTAGGTCGAAGATTCAGCCTCGTTTCTGGTTGCACAATCAGATGGACTTTTGAAAGAGCGTAACGATTCTGCGCATCACTGATATAGTAATACCAGATATGCAAAAGTCACAAACATTTCTCCAACGTACCAGACTACTTTAATTCGCAGTTTGTAGACCTGTTTGTAGTTGAAACTACTTTCCTAAGAAGTTTTTTAGACTTTACAAACTGATAAGGTCTTTAAAAATTTGATTTTTCCTGTAGTAGAAATTGCTACTCCAAATCCGATTTTACATTCTCTCGCGCCCTTGGTCCTTTAAATTGGATTTCAGCTAGCTAGACAACCATGTCAAGCGCGTGGCACACCCGCGTAGAAGTTAAAAATAACCTTAGCCAAAACCGCGCTAGAACATCTGATAAACAACGCATTAGTAGAAATATTTATGCGCAGCAGTTCAGGTTGCCCAACCAGCAGATCACGTTGCTCTGTTCAGGCCTGTTTAGCGCGGCTGGCAGTTGCGCAAAGACCTTGGACTTCGAAACGCTTTTCTCAAACGAGAAGTCGACATTGCATTTAGACTTTGATGGATTGCATTCCGCGTGCGCGAGATGCGATCAGTGCCAGCTATAGTTGCATCGGCCCACTGTCAATAAATTTTGATATTTGCGAAGTTCCACGTGCCATGCATGTTTAGCATTGAAGCTGGCCTAGAAGCGTGAATCGGAGAATGTCAGCAGCGGTAAGCTTGTAACTGACGATCAGTTGTCACATGATATGCTGCTCATAATCTGCAGTACTCGCCTTTTCGATTACCGTAATTGTGTGCACTTGAGAAGCAGCCCTTGGCTGAAATCGTACACGAGTCGTGGTTTCTCTTGCGTTGAAAGCGCATTTTTTTCTCGCTGCCTGCTGTGCGAAACCGACAGGGCTGCTTTCAAACATTCGCTAATCTTCACTGTGACAATGGACCTCTGCGCGAAGATCCTATAGTGAGTCATTGGAGCGTGAACGGCAGGCCAGCGGCCCTTTCTTTGAATGTTGGTGCCTGAACACATCTGCAAGAAAGGCTTGAGGCGAATTCGTGTCAGTACAAGCGATTTCTTCGAACTTTCTGCGCAACCTCGCCAAGTTCGAATGGAGGAGCGGGTCTGACCGATTAAAATATGCTCCGTTTGCTTGTTTCATTGATTTCAGTTGTATGCCATAGAGTCGGATGTGATCCTTGTTGACGTATACTGGTGTCGTGCAGCCAATATTTTAGATCCAGAGAAAGTTTACTTTTGCATTTTGTTCCGTGTTTGGCCTTTGTATGAAAAATGATTTGCAACGGTAAATCTTAATGAAGTTTATAACCATTGCTGTTGAAGGTTAAACTTGAAATAGTATGGGAAGCGTCGTCGTCATAATTTAGGTAAACGTAGAAATAGCTTAAGGTTTCATTACAAACGTACAATCTGTGCAACATGAAGTAGCGAAAATTTGAAAGCAAACTTGAACCAGTTTTATCATTTAGATCTATTTATTTCAGAAATGCAGGTTTATTCTGACTAGCTGATTGAGGCGTTTGACAGACAAGTGCATGAAGCTAATGCCGATTTGTTGCGGGCAAGAGCAGCGAAATTAGTTATGTTACAGATGATAGATTTTGTGTCAATTGCTCTCATAATTTTGACTGTGTAAGAGTTTATTTAGTTACAATGCGTGAAAACACAATTGTGTTAAGCAGAAAACTGATTTGTGACAAATAAAAAGTGTTTTCGTGACCGTGCTTACAAAGTCTTGATGTATACAAAATGATGCGTCGGCACACGTGACGGGCAAGTATGTAATGAGAGAAGCATGCAAACAGCAGGTTGAATTTAAGCACGAAGTAGGTGGTGTACCATCTGCAGAGGTAACACAACAGTTGCTTGGATTTGTACTGAGGGGATTGAAAAATTATGCTTTCCAAAATTGTGTTTGATATCAGGCCAAATGTTGTATTGAATACACTTTTAAAAGTTAAATGGAATAGGCATATTGAGCGACAAATTGCGTTTCATAGTTTTGAACTGTAAAACTGTTTGGCGTCCATTTGTTACAACGGAAATTAGCAATTAACTAGTTACCTTACCCTTTATGTTCCACTGCTGTGAAATTTCTTAGCTGCAAGTTTAAAGTAATTAAAACGTGTAAAAATTGTACGCACAACCCACATCTTTTAAACAATTAAGCAAGTTTGTTGTTTGTGTAAACCCATTGGAATAAAACTTTGTTCAAATATGCAGTGCAACAGTATGCCTGACAATCATGACAAAAACCCGTGGTATGTCTATGACGTAAACTAAATTCAGTTATGATTGCTTTGAAATATGTATTTTTTGTCACGTTGTTCTGGTCAGGTTCGCCAGGTGTCGGTAACATTCTTTGCAAAGTTTATGCCGGTGCTTCTGAAAAAAATTCGGGTGGAGGTCAAATTGAGTGTCAGTGGATTGAAACCCAGTGGCATAAACAGGATGTGCATTCTGATATCTGCAATCCTTTATCAAGTTTTCCTTCACGAAAATTTTAAAGCGTTGAATTTTTGTCATTGCAAGAACCTTATAAGCAAAGCTCGAAAAGAAATGGTTAAAACACGCGTTACTGCAGTGCTCCATTTCAATAAGAGCTGATGATGCCTACCTAGCAGAGGAAATATGTACTCTTGTGAAATCTTACTGTCTGATTCCTTGCTAGGAAAGAATTCCTTTCTATGGACAGAGTTAAAAAAACGGATGTGGAGTCAAATTTGTTTTCGTAAGGCGTGGAAATTTCCTTCTCAAATACATTAGATATTCACTGAAAGGATTGTTAGGTGACCTCATGCAATTCCTGGCATCAAAATTTATGAGAGCAAATTTTTATGTTGTTCGCGAATAGAGTAAGGAACTGACAGTCCAAATTTTGCAGGCGTGGCTTCATCGATCGAACTAAACAGATAGTTTGCTACGTTTAATATTGGCGATCATATTACGATTCTTACGAAGCCAGTATCTGTGCGTTAGCATACGAAATGTTTTGCAGCTGGCTGAAACAGTGGCCGACTGACAACTTGATTGCAATGAGATACGACAAAGCACCGAGAAAAAGTTCTTGTTTTTCATCAGTAATGAAGTTAAGTGCGATCGTTATCTGAATCGCTGTCGATCATTTAAAATCCTTTTCACCGGTGGAGTTTTTTTCCGTAAAGAAATGTTCAGCGAATGCGGGTGTTGTGCCTGCATCGCCTGTCCTTTGTAGTCACATTGCGTCGCATACAGCCTACTGCATAATATTATCTTTTTTATAAAACATGTATAGGAATTATGATGTTGTATAACTTGAGTGATTTGTTTCGATTGCAACGATGCAGTTCCATGTCAGTTTCTCTACAGAATACACGCTTACCTTTGCTGCATTGATAATACTGCTGCCCTGGGCCATTGTTCACGAGCATTCAATTCTGATCCGCGTTCGGAAAAGGTCATCAAGACTTCGAATTTGAAAGCTGTGTTAAAATTGTGTGCTTAATTTCTTGGAAGTGCTAAGAACTAACTTTGCCTACACTTGAAGTCATAAACGGAGATCTATTGTGGATTGATGCTGATATATGAAAAGACTAGGCTGCCAGATCGCCTCCTGCGAAACTATACGCTGAATTCTGCCAAGACCTTGCCGTACACAGAATGAAAGTCCAACAAACATTAATAAAAATTGTACTCTGCTGGTTGCTTGTACTATAACTAGCAAAATGGCTTGAGTTCGCGTTTTCCACTAGAATTTCGAAAAAATGTACTGCGAGTCGTTTTTTCTGTTGATTACGGAATTTATGATTTAATAAGGGAGAAGTTCAGTAAAATGTTTTTGGTTTAGTCTTACATGTAAATAATCGTTTCCTTTTCTGAAATGCAGCTAACGGTCGTGAAACGAGCAAACGAACTAAAGTAAAACATCAAATGTTGGTATCTTCTAGTACTTCGTGCGCCAATACTACTTACGTCACAGGCATGGATCGTGCTTGTGTGGCTAGATCAGTGGTTCCCAACCTTTTTAGGCTTGCGGATCCCTGCAGAAGATAATTATAATTTGCGGCACCCAGTGGCGAACCCATAACAATGTGCTTTAAGGTTTGATGACAGTTTGAAAATGTATTTTTAATGATATATTAAAAGAACGTATCAGCTCGCGGCACCCCTGAGCATTGTAAATGGCACCCCAGGGTGCCGCGGAACCGCGTTTGGGAACCAATGGGCTAGATGCATTTTGCAACTGCAAGTGATTTCTCTTCAGCTATTTCAGAAACCTGAGAGTTCTGGTGTTTGGTGACCTCTTTTCGTAATCGTGTCTCACTTGAGCCAGCCGAGCAGCAAAGTGTATTGCGCTGCAAGCTGTGGCCACAGTGCTGTTGCTAATTCACTACGCGGCGTAAATTGTAACGTTGTTTGGAATGCTTGTTCGGTTAGCGCTCTTGTTTGTCACAAGAGGTTGGAATGTGCGGCGTGGAATTGGTTAGTCGCAGACGAAGCACCTAATTGTTTACGGTTAGTCGAGCGCGAATTCGTCAGTAAAACCGGTATGCTTACAACCAGATGTCTTGTTCAGCCATTCAAGTTAAAACCAGTCAACACGCCTTACTGAACTGTTCGATCTGGCAGGTCAGTAGAGGTAACTGCTGTGTTGCGCAGGTTGTTACTCAATTTCTGTTGTAATTGCGGGGTAGCGATGTCCTCAGGTTTGCGCAAGGTCTTCTGCTTCGAGCTTTAGCAATCGCCGCTGCAGTGACTTAGAGAAATAGAGAAATCTTTCTGAATATAAATTTTGTTACGCTTCCCATGACGAGGCCATTAAGAGTTCAGTCTTTTCTAAAGGAGTATTTTTCCTAAAATTCGCCATTCAACATTGCTTGCTGATGCAGTTGGTTGGTTCGGTTGGCGCACTAAAGCGTATGAGCTAGTTACAAAGTGAAAGTTTGCCCCAGGGCTTTGATTTTATGATTGAGCTTGGACTATGCAAAATCGTTTCGGATATTTTTTTGAATGAGTGGTTTTCGAACCTTCAGCACGTCAGACGTTGCTGTTTGATATAGAAGTGTGTAAAGCTTCAAACGTGCAGTGCACTCTTGATGTTTTTGCGCACTCTTTGAAATGCGTAGAATATGCTGAACGAACAGAATAACTGCAGTCTTTAGCTTGAACACAGTATGCCGTGCCAATAGCTGAATTTAGATCGCTTTGTTTGTGGGCTTTATTAAGACTCCGTTCCGTTAATTTGAGGGTGGGTATGATAAAAACAACCAGTTTTTCCGATCACCTTGCTGAACGATGCAAGGTCGGCATTGTGACTTTCAACTGCTTATTCTGTAGCTTTTGTTGCATGATTTAGCCTACAGCGCATTGCTGTTGACTTTCCCGGTCATGGCCTGGCATCATTCGCCAAGGTGAATACAGTAGTAGACATGCAACGAGGATGAAGTATAACTCAGCTTTGGTTTATGCGGGCCTTGCTATCTGTCTAGCAGGCCATCTGGAGCAAGTTTACGCACGAAACGGCTGGGTCGGGTGCACTCGTGACAAAGTACAAACTGCAGAACGTTGTCAGAATAATAATTGCCGAAACTGTAGCCTACGTGTGATTGGTAGTGTGGCAGCTGCTCTTATAGCAGGGTTTCTCAACTTGTGGCCATGGTCCACTGGTCGGCCACGAAAGAATTCTTGACGGGTGACGGCCTGGTACTGTCAAAATGTATTATTAAAAGAGATTTTGCAAGATGAACCTTTTAATCGAAAACGTAGGTAGCTCTTGAGCTACAAACGTCATAGTGCACCCTCTTTTGTTAGTAGGCTATGCAGGGTTGCCAGCATCTGTTGAGAAAAAAGCCAAACCATGTCTGGAAAAAAACCAAGCCGGATGAAAAAAGCCAAAGTGTTAAATAAACATAATTTAAAATTCTTCGTTAGTTGTAGGACATTTTAGAAGAATAAAGTTGTGGCAGTACCTCTACACTCTATCTACAGGAACATTTCCAAATCTCCATCTTCCACATTTTCTAGTGTTTCCACTCGAACCTTTGGCATTATGGGTTGCTAGATATGCTACAACTTTATTCGTTTATGGGTTGCCAGATACCTTTTGAGAAAATACACCAAGCATTGTCTAAAAAAGCCTAAACACTTTTCAGCAAAATATCTAAAGAGCCAAAACACCAATCTGATAACATGTGCGAACTGTCTCCAAAAAAAACAAATATTGAAAAAGCCAAACATTTATTTTTGACGCCAACTGCCTCTAAAAAAATTTGGCGTCAAAAAAGCCAATCTGGCAACCCTGAGGCTACGTGTGAACAATTCTTACACATGGAAATTTCCACACAGCCTACCACGTTGTGCACAATATGCAGTTACTGAAGGTATTGTTAGGCAGACACTGACAGACGGTTCTTCTTGCCATGGAAACGAAATGAGAAGTAGGCATAATGTGGAAGATGTTTTGATCCGTGCATTATCATGTATTGAGCNTCGAACATCTTTGCTGTCTAACAGCAGAGTCTCAGTTCTTCACATTAATTGTAGCGCACGTCGTGTTATTGAAAGTTGTTTTTATTTCTGCTCTGTGCATGTACAACAGTNATCGTTTTAGAGAAGATGTGTAGTTGTACGGTGAAATTGTGCTCACCCGAAAACCTTCCCGGATTTGATTATGGCTGCTCTTCGACTATCCAAACGCAAGAAGCCATCGTGCAAAAGTGGTCAGAATTTAGTTTAACTGCAATGATCACATGATGTAATGCCAATGGAACGACAACGGTGAAATCAGTTTATTGCCAGTGGAAGAGCAGTAGAAATTGGTAAACTATAAATCAGCTTTGCACAGACGCACCGAGGTGTCGGTTGACACATGAAAAAATCGGCCATTACGCAGTACAGATGTGACAAACATGCAATGAAGACCATTGAAACAAAAATTGCAAAAATAAGATTATCAAAATAAGGACAGGTTGTCATTATATTGCATATGCGCAACAACGAGTTGCATAAAGTATTCGACTTGGCCGCGGGTTGGCCATAGCTGATAAAGAAAAGGTGTTTCTTGGTACGTAAACTTCTGATTGCCAACTCTGAATCCAGCTGGAGTGAAACCTACCGTCCAACAATTTTACAAGGTCCTTCGTTCATGAACAATAACGCTTGTCCGCAAAAATAGCCGGGGGCTTAAAAATGCTCGAATGCTGCCAATCGTAGCTTTTTCTTCTGCGTTGTCAGATGCCCAGTTTTATAGCTAGTTTGCGCTTAGTAAATGTTTTTGTCCTGGCGTCTGTCACATAAGATAAACTTGGTTTAATTGTTCTTTAAGTGCATGGACATTAAATACAAAATTCGTGCAAAATTACACAAGAAATTCCGCTTTTCTGCTGAAGAATCTGGCCAAATGTTGTCTTTCTTACCGTGATTCTTACAGTTGCAGGAGATTTCTTGCTTATAAACACTAGAGTAAAACAAAGAGTTTTGAGACGTTTGTGTGGTGTTTTCCGGAAGAGGAGTGTTAGTTACTCATATTTTACCCAAGATCATAAATTGTTCGAAATTTTACTAAGATGAGATAATCATCGCATTGCTAACTATCTGACGTACCGTTACGACCTGCAACTTCTGTAATTGAATGTCGAATAGCTACATGTGTTGTTTTCACGAGCAAGACTGAAGATGTTACAACAGCCTAATGATTAAATCCTTATCGGAATTTAAAAGGTTTTGTTTACTGTAGCAAAAGCAAAGCAAAACTTTGGAAATGGGTTAAAGCGGAAGTATGTGATCACCGGCAAATTTGGTATGTGCATGTATACGCCTGTTTTCAGAGCTTGGGCCCACAGCTAGCCACGTGTTGGAATCACTACAAACGAATGACCTACTCTAGTTACCTGGCTCAAACACCACGAAAGCTCTGCTTACTGGCATTCAGAATGTGGGTCAAGTCAAGTGCAATGGTGGGCCAAGTGAAGTGCAACGCAGTCTTGTGCATTTTCTTAAACTGTTCACCTTGTGGCCGCAAGAATTGGCCTGGAGAAAACTATGTGAAACTAAGCAACGTGTAATAAACTTCTCTGGGTTTGTGTTTGCATGTGAACCAAAGTACGGCCATGTCCACAGTTGTGGGCGGTTTACTCTGAAATTATCCGCGTATTTTTGCTTGTCTCTAAGCAGCAACTCAGTGGGAATCATCCATGAGATTGGTTCCTAGTGTTTTCAAGGATACGAATTTGCTAGGATTATCTAATCACCAGCCTAGTGTTGTGTTTGGCAATCTGATGTAGATCTTTTCATTGTCACAATTTCAACTATCTCAATAGCATAAATGTTTACTTAGATAAAACCAACTTTATATTAATGGCCAGCTGCTGTATTCTTTCAGAGAACACTTTAGTGCGAATTCGTCGTAAAAACTGTGCATTCAAAAGGAGACATTAAGATTTGATACCATTGTAAACCGAACATGCTCACCTGCTCGCAGCATACCTGTGTATGGTGCAAAAATATCTTCGCGGAATTTTATTGTTTGTTGATGTGAAACACAGTTTTTTTGCAATGCAGTAGTTGACTGTCAGGTATGAGAATTAAGAGCTAAAGAAAAAGGATAGTTTTGTTAATTTCACGTGAGTTCGGTATTCCTTATCACTCCTGGAAGGGGTGGAAGGAGTGATAAAACTAGGAGATTCGAAAGGGGTGCCAACAGGCTAAATATCTTCGGTATGCTGATCATCACAAAACCTGTGTTCGGTGTATTCAAAAACCTTGGTTGATTTGTTGCAAATGCCGTTATCTTGAAAAGTTGTGTAAGTTGTATTTTCGTCGTAAACACGGTATGGAAATTGACATTTTGCTTTATATGTAGTCAACCGAGCTTGAAAAAGTACGTACGGTAGAAAAACGTGCATAACAATAAGATAATAGTAAACATATATATACACATGTAACGTCCAACCGAAAGAAAAGAAGTACAGGAAAATGGTAATACAATAGTACAGAGGCACAAATGCGTAACACATGTGATGGTGGGCAAGGAATGGATGAAGAGCTGTGGTATGTACAGATGAGCAGGTGAAGCATGAATATAGGTGAGAAAAGTAAGCAACAATGAGGTTATGAGGCATAGATCAATGCAGTAAACACGACATTTCATAACAAAAGCATGAAGCAAAGGCAGATAACAATTTTAATTCACACAAATCGTGAAGTAATAGAATTACCCACGGACCATAATGGAGTAACAACATTGTATGCATGTCCCACCAGGCACATAGCGTCACCGAATGAGGATGAAGAAGCAAATTTACAAGCAGATTACAAAAATTTTAGCATTAAACAGGAATCCAGTAAGTGCGGGGTACATGAAAAACAAAATAAATTTGTTTGAGCGGAGTATTTAGTTCTAGAAAGGATAATAATGTCATGACTTATGACACATAACCACCTATCGCACAAATGTGATTGGCGTCATGTAATTGACCCATAATTCAGCTTTACAGAATTGTGGTTCTGGGGAAACTTTCATAACTCGCTATATAGCCTTGCACCTTCTGAGGGGGTTTCAAAGTCACGAAAGTTTTTTTGCATCGGCATTTTATTATAGGAAAAGTCAGTGAAGTAAAAAGGAAAATATGAAGAGTTTGTTTGCCATTTGCATTTTATGAATTTTTCAAAATGATCGTGCAACCACAGGCAGATCTGCAAGTTTTTTTTGTATGGAGATACGCTATCTTAGAATTACTGATAAGTGATATTATTGTCTTGCTTTTGAACAAACAGTTGTATCAAGCTTTGAAATTTAAAAGCATGTAAAGCATATTTTGGTTGAGCTTACACAAGTATTCCGGTGATGCACCTCAAGACCAAGAAGATCTAAGTGTAACCTTCCAATTCCCCATACAGTACACCTAAACGGTTGCAAAGCTTCAATGTTCACGAGTGGAAATGTAAGAAGTGTTGAACACGAAAATTGTTTTCGGAAACCAAAGAGTTTGAACCAGTTTTTCGTCTTTATTCGTAACTTCACTTACAGAATACCACAATAGAAAGCAACCAGGGTTTAGTCCAAGAGACATCCCGAATGCAACAGCAGTGATTAGCAAGAAGAATTGTACCTTTGGGCAAAAAAGGAATACTGTTAAATGTAATAGTTAGCAAAATTTTTAATGTAATAGTTAGCAAAAATTTAAATGTAATAGTTAGCGAAAATTTTATTGTTACGTAGATAAAACTCTTACGCAAGAGGATTGCGTGCGACATAAATCTTACATATTTTAAGCTTCCTGTTTTCGATATATTTTACGCAAATTTTTTTCCAACTAATTATGCTACAAAAATGCGTGGTAGTTTGGAATTTTATACATACATGAATTTCGCTTCTGTCAACCACAATGCATTTGTTTTAGACCAAACGAAACTATCCTTTTGATGATCAGACCGTCCTCTACAGAACCCCTCAAAACGTAGGCACAACTCTACGTGCGCAAAATGTAGGTTGTGCGTAAAGTTGGCAACCTAGCCTCAATTTTTTAAATATACGTTTGATAAAGTGAGGGAAGGTCGCAGTAACTGGTTCCAACTTAAAAACTGATTAAAAGTGGTTAAGTTGCCTTTCAGTATTAGCAGGTGCCTTGGTAATGTAGCTGGTTAAGTAGTCAACGCGATTGAGCTTGAAGCTGTTCTGCACTAGCTACGTTTTTTGATTAAAACAACTGAATCTCTGTCTCAAATAGTATGTCAGCTGTAGGCTACAATTTGTCATTCCTGAGCTTAAGCCGCGTCGTTTGTGTTGACGACGAGGCGCTGATAGAGAGAATGCTACGCTGGCGAAATATTCTCGCTCTCATCCTCGTTTCGGGCGATTCGTTCGGTTTGTTGACACAGAGCCTGCTCTAGACGCCAGCCTTCTCTGATGACGCGGTGTTGCTTGTTTCCACTTGGTTTGCGCGCCGTCTCGGAAAACTTTGTAGATGTCTCTTGCCAGTCTTGGCAGCGTAATGGCAGAGCGGCAGCAGTGGAACTTATCTAGTGTTGATCAGCTAGGGTTGAAAGTGCTCTATCTCGGTAAAACCAATCCGTTCTACAAACTTGCTTTTCGGTGTCCATCAGCAGACAAATACGTCTTTTAGTTTACCATCGAACTTATCAGGAATTCGAAGTGGTCAAGCTATGCCACGCCCGGCCGCGCAGAAACGAGAGGATGAAGTTTAGTGCTGATTAGTTTAGCGCAGTTGGACTTGCTTGGTTGTTTTTTGTTTTTAGAAACAATGGCATGCTTGTCTTTTTTTGATCGCACATTATTTCATCGTTTGCAGTCAACTACGTACGTATCATATTTTAGTGTGTATGTCAAGGCTGGTGTGTTTCAGTTTTAAAAATCAAATATTACTGAAGTAGGGCAAGGGAGTACCACTAGGCAGAAACGGTATGCATTGCTTGATCAACGGTATGTGATAATTTTCTCATTCCGGGTATGCCTGTGGAATATGCCACGAACGTGGAACATCAAGAAGCTGTTTGGTCGAAGTTCAAAGGCAGCCGGCGGTTCGTATGCTTTATTTGTTTTCGCAACTAGTAGTATGGTGACTTCTGTTATTGTTTTCAGCATACTTATCATGAAGGTAATGTTTTAACAGTGTGTACTGTTGAAACTAGTGTTTAAAAGAAAATATGTCCTTTTCATAAAAATCCTCCCTGAGTTTGTTCTCGAACTAAAAAAGATACTTTTCATGATGACGTGAGGATAAATGTGAATAATACGAACTACTGAGGCGACTACTGAGGAATCAATGCGGCGCAGCTTTGAAGTGGTGTTCTTTATTTGCTCCTGATGGCAGCTTTATCCCAGTACGCCATTCTTATTGCACGAATGTTGCAGAAGTTCTGTATATTTTTGTAACATTTTTTAGTAACACCATAGTCTGTTTTGCACATACTGTGTGTACAGCTGATAGTGATAACTCGCTCTGCTCAGTCAAACCGAATAGGTCGAACTGTTTCCCTCTGAATTTTGCCAGGATTTCGATTTTATAATTTTTTATATTTTTGTAGGGTTTTAGTGGTTTTGAATGTTTTCCTGCCCTGCAACGCAATCACTTCGCAACACTAAGGTTCTTAAATGCTTGCAGTCTTGGCCGAATGCTTGTACAAGGACACGGTGATGAAAATAAGTACTGCGTTTGCCTCATTAAATCTGCATAATTTCATCAACGTGTACCGGGCATTCATGTAGAATGTTGACAGTAGAAGGCATCTTATCTGTGTAAGTTGTATACATGAGCACGTCAACTACTACTAGCACATGGCTGGAACGCAGATCTCAGTTTCAAAATATGTTGTACACGCGTAGGAGCTGCGGTGTGACTTTTACAAAACGCTGGTTTGGCTGAATGAGCGAGTGCTTAAATTACACATAGCAGCCTGGGCGCTATTAGACCAAGATATTTCTACGAAATTACATAGTTCGCAGCTTTTATTGAGTTAGCAGTAGTCACCAAATAGCGGTATATTTTCAAGGTGTAGCTATGCATTTATGAAACTGAACTACATTAAAAAATCTCAAGAACCACCTGAGCACTCCTATTTTGAAATTCTTCAGACGACTGGAAGTGCTGGATGGTACCTCACATGTTATTAAGTCAACCTATGAAGTACTGTAGATCTATCAGACCTTGCTTCATGCTTAAAAAATCCTCGTGACTCACTTTTACCCACGATTTTGGATTGACATTATCTTTTTCAAATTCGACTTCTTTCACACAATTGTTAAACCTGCATTGATGTGTGAAATGTGAAATAAGAGAAGTCTTACCTACATTCTACAAGTTTAAAGTATTTTAGTTTAAACATAGCCAAAAAAACGAATAATCTAAATTACCCCCGAAAAAATGTCAAATTGCCCCTTTGGGGTAATTACCGACAGGTTAAGAACCACTGTTCCAGTTATTATCTCCGCAAACACCTCAACATAATGCATGGAGCAAATTTTAGCATTTGAACGACTGTGCTAATGAGGTACGAATTTTGATTTTTCTAGTGAAAGAATATTTGTTTAACGGTTTAGTCGAATGGTTTACAACACTTCAAGTGCAATGTTCTTGTTTTTTTTGTTCTGTATGATTGAGAGGTCTGTACTTTAGTCCACATCGTCAAATCATAACCAAATCCGACTGCATTATACAATCAACTCGCAACTTTGATTTTTGACAAGTTATGGGTAATCCGATGAGTAACACATTTTTTTCACAAAACAGCAGTAGAGTGATCCTAACCTGTGTAGATATCGTTGACGTTACGCATCACAAAATGCGTGTCTACCAAACAGCCTGACATTAATGAAGCTCCAGACCTGTGTCAGTTGCGCTGGCCGTTGAAAGGACGCATTCAGAAGTTCAAAGATGCCAATTACCATAGCCAGGTACCATTGCCAGCACTACCAACGCTCAAATGCAAATGGCACTAAATTTCGAAATGTGTGAACGTCAAAAGATAGTTTTTTCGCGGCTACCCATGAAGATGAGAGTCACGCTATTTAAGAAGCGAGGAACTCTAAATCGGAAATGGCAGGATAAAAATATTTAGTTTCATTTCAAAATTCGCACTGTGGCATAACTCACTTTGTAAAAAAATGTTTAGCCTCTGACTGAAGCCTTAATTCTCCTCCTGCAATGTTTGCTTTGCACCACCGTGAAGCCATGGCGATATAAGAAGAGACAGTTGGCCATGTCTTATTGATTTCCGAAATCCATTTGGGCCACGTCGAATCCAACGTTTGGAAACTCCGCCTAAAATACGCTCTGAGGAGCAAACATTTGTCATCCAAACTGTAGCACTACGCAAAGTTATTTCCCCTCCAAGGCTCTATGTCACTGACCGTCAAAGAGTGTAAACTTGCATTTAAGTCTAACCAGCAGCCCAGTTATGGTTTTCGTTGTCATACGTAGTTATTTTGATAATCTTAAATTTGAAACTTATTTATGCGATAGTCCTAGCTGCGAATTCATGTCTGTACGGCGTACTGGCAAATTTCTATGTATCCAGTGACATCTCGGTGCAAAAGTTATTTCTAGCTTTCTGTGTTTCTGCTGTTCCATTCGCATTGAACTTTCATGTGGCATCATAGTGAGGGAGTGATTAAACCAGCTATGTCCAACTGAAATTGCTTACTGAGCCAAAAATTATGTCACTGTCTTAATGAGGGCCGCACATTGAATAACATGTTATTGAGAGCGGCGCATAGAATGACTTGCTTTATCTTAGGAACTGCAACGGCAACGGCTGTTTGGCACCTTTAACCACTCCGTAAGTGTGGTTTCTTAGGCACGTTTAGTGCCAATGGAACGAGGGTATGAATCAAACTAGCAAAAGGTTTTGCACCAAGGTGTCAGCGGACACGTGGGGTGGAAATCTCTCAGCACTCAGTGCAGACGTGATAAAGTGCCATTGAGGACCACCTGCATCAAACATGTCAAATTTAATGTTATTAAAATAAGGACAGGTTGTCAGTCCGCAGGCTGCTTATACTCTGGCGAAAACCTAAACTGGGCCGCACAAAACTCTCGACTGGACCGCGTGTTGGACGTAGCTGGATTAAGCAATCGTTTAGTATTAAGCTAAAAGAATTCATTCAATGCGCGACTCTCCCAATGTTGACACAATTTTTGACCCAGTATAGCATTTTGGTTGGAAATAGCTGATACAAAGATTAATTGGCGCGTTGGAATCTGAAGTGGTATAGTTTGCCGTCATACTTCTACTCAAGGGCACAAGACGCAAAAAGCGTTTGGACCCTTGACGGCATGTAGGCATCGTGAAAAAATTGAAAATTCACGAGTCTGTTTGCCGTGATCGTGAACAGCACCTTCATCTTTTTGTTCAAGATCGCTCGGCTCTATCGCCAGAAGCAGGTTTTGTCGACGTAAGACATCTTAATAACATGTTTGAAACGGTGCTTGACTTCAATTAAATGGGTATGGTTAGTCAGCGCTGCTTGATCGTGCATTGCGAAATTTGCCTTTGTCGGAAGTCTGCGATTTACCGTTGACTGGCGGCGATGCAAATGTGCATAGAAATAAAATGTCAGTATCTAAACTCGATATTAGATCTCTTTTAATTAACAAAAGTCGTTCTTAGGTTAGTATAATTTTTATTTAAATTATGAATGCCATCGTAAAACCCCTTAAAGTATACTGCCAACTTTAAACGAGGTGGTAGATTTTGGAAGTGATACGATTCGTTTGTACGTAGACCGGTGATTTTTAGTAAATCATTTTGCTTCAAACCATTACGCAATAGGGGTATGCTCACCTCTATTTGTGAAAGACATTCCTTCCTGTATTTGTATGTCGCCAGTTAGATTTCTACCATTGCGGTGCTGTTCATTCCAGTTAAATTTGAAACGTCGATGAGGAGACTTAAAATCTAAACGGTTCGGTAGACTGGATTAACTAAAGTATCTTGACAAATGCCAATTATTTTCGCGTTGATCGGATTTTTTCTGTTGATATGCTATGGGGTTTGTGGCATGCGTTAGGTTTCCGCCTTTTCTTGGCAACTTGTGAACAGTATTCGTGTAACTAAATCTCATTCTCTGGACATTCTCACTTGCATGGTTATGTTGCCACTCATTCACTAGTCAATAGTTTATCCCCTTATCCCTTAACACAGGGTCTCAACGTTTTTGTCAGAGGCCCACAAACTATTACACAACAGTTCGAGGGCCGGACACCCTAAGTAATTAGTTGTTTCGGGATATGTTGCATTCTGACAAATCAACGAATGTTTAGTGAATAAATTATTCATTTTTGAAAAAATGTCTTCGCGGGACGGATTTGGCCCGCAGGCCGTGGTTTGGCGACCCCTGCCCTAACAGATAGTTAAAATGCCTTAATTTGACGCTTGCCGAGTGTCACGAGTTGAGCCAGTGTCGTTTGATCGAGGGAAAATGTGGCAGGTCTCATCAGCTGTTTCATGAAAACTCTCTTCATTTGCAGTGCAGTCTGTTTTTGTTATACTTAGAAAAATGATAATTTCGCGGTAATTGTACGTGACACATTCAAGACTTCGTAAGAACACTGCGAGTTATAAGTTTTTCGTCAGCCTTTCACTCTCACCGTTGCGGGGGCTGTGTTTGTACATTAGCTGAGATCCGCCTCTGCCGTTGAGCAGTTGTGCGTTAGTAGTGAGTACGAACGTGAAACGCACGAATAAGAGGTTGATTAGGAAACGACGAGTGTGTCAGATGTTTAGTGGTGGGGTGTGTTGCAGATAGTTCCGATATCACCGAGAGTGTCGTCTGTTTTTACTCAAACCTTCACTGGCTTTCACCTTACTACCCTTTCGTGGCCGTGACATGAACTAGTCGTGTGCTACCATGTCTCGCTATGACACCACCGCTGTCGTTACTCGATGCGTTAGTTAACTGCCATAGGATTGTGCTTCGTTGTTTGCGTTTTCGTCCTGCTGGCAATTCTATCAGCATTCGATGCCGAGCCGTCATTTAAACAGGTAGAGTTCGGCATACGTGGGTCTCGTGTTGGATGAATCGTTTCTACCGTAAGTCCAAGGAAAGGGGCCAGTTATTGTGACATCAAATCAGTACGATTTATGTTTTGTAATGTAATTTCATTAGTTGTCTAGAGGTGTTAGTTTACTACATGGAGAACGCCGAACATTGCGCTCATCTGTGGTTAAATGTAGGAAAGGCATTAGTTTTGCAAAACTATTGGATTAATTGTAGATACAAGCACAGTTGAGCTAAAAAGGCAACCTTTGACCCAGTGGTTCGTGTGATGTTTTGCGTCTTTCAAAAAACTGTTTTCAGAAAACAGCAAAGTTATAACACGTTTTACTTTCCAGTGGTGTGGTTGTTGATGACAGAAAATGTGGTGAGCTAATTACTTTTTCCGGATTTTGCTGACGCTGCTGATGTAGCAATGCCTAAACCCAATTTTTGAAATATTGTTCAACAGCCAGACTTTTTAAATTCTGAATCATGTGATGTAGAAATGCCTTGGCATCATTCAGCTTTGCAACAATTACGTATTTTTAGGAGAGCAGATAGCCGGCTAATTAACTGAAACAGGTGCCAACCTTGTGGGTCACGCAGTCGTTTTTGGCAATGAAATGAGACAAATCTGTTGGTGTGATCTGCAATTATAGACAAATTGCCATTGCTTCCCTAGCTCTTTGCAGTTAGACTTTGAAATACAAGGTTTCAGTAGAAAAAGTTAATTTCGTATGAACCTTGCTTATTACAACCTATGTTTGTCTCCAGGAAACGGACAAGAAAATACTTCAGAGGTCAAAGCGTCCAAGCCAACGGGCGTCGTACAGCCAAAACAAAAACGCAAAGCTCCTCCCATCCCGGATGGTGAAGCGCCATTACGAACTGCTCCTTCGGCGCACTCCGCTAGTGTGGGAACCAAACAGTCGCAAAATGGTTTGAATCACAGCGTGAGCAGCGCGGTCAGCGGCTGGTCAAGCAGTGTTGACGGCAGCACATCTGCAGATTTCAGCCCAAGCAGCAACAGTTACAGCACTTCGTCACTTTCAGAATCCGCATTCAAAGGTCTCAATCAATCTGAAGGCACTGCTAAAAATGGGAGTCGCACAAAACTTGCAACATCGGAACCTAACTTGACAGTGAAAGACAAACAGGCAAAAAAAGAGTACAGCAGTACAAGCTCCCTGACTGACAAAGGAACGTCGTCGGGCAAAAAACCCGCTGTAGCTAAAAAACCTGCAAGTTTAAAATCAGGTACTGCGCAAAACGTCTCCAATGGTCATGATAGAAAACTGCCTACACAGTCTGCGAGCGACATTGGTGAGGCCTCTTGGCGCGACAGTCAAGCTATTGACTCCACTCCGAGCAATTGCGTTGAAAACGCACTCCGTGCTTCGTCCAACGCCAGCCTGATTTCACCTAGTCCGGCTAAATCCGACGAGGGGGTCGAAGGAACCCTGTCTCCAAGACTGCTGTCGTTTGAATCGTCCT
>JGI24022J15233_10001085_pt1 | contig 21174 bp, 11 predicted proteins | sample Ectturendosymbi2_FD_15233 | JGI IMG/M metagenome (IMG submission 15233) | reverse complement strand
TGTTGCGTCATTTTTCCATTGTCTTCAATGGAACTACAGCAACTGCTGCAGTTAGAAGCCATTTTGTATGCTTTGAGAAGGCAGGATAAAGGTAAATTAGTTTATAAAAGCTCTTCATCGTGAGATCAGACAAGGGTTTCGCGAGATTGCGAGATAACTTCTAATTTCAATAAAACTTCAAAACAAAGTAACAAAAAATTTTCTTTTAATCTAAATGCAATCCTTTATATGTGTTCTCAGACAATCTTAAAACAAATAAATAAGGTATAAAATTTACCAAGTTCAGGCCTTCGGCCGCTCGTTAGGTTATTTCATGCATGGTTTTGAATTTGTTTTGGTTTAAGCCTAAGAAATTATGGTAAGTCTACATATTACCTTAAATTTTGTGTGCAAGTACCGCTAGCGTACATTTCAAGTTAGGTTTTGAATTCTTCGATTTTGTATTCCTGGGGTTTTTCTTGGTAACATAGTGGCAACACTGGTGTATACCATAAGATCACTAAGATCCTGAGATCGCTGCGCTGAGTGAGATCACTATGCTAAGATTGCTAGGATTGCCATGATTACTAAGATCATCAAGAATGTGAATATCAGAAATTAATCTTAGTAAGTAATCTTAGCGATCTTACCAATCTTAGTGGTCTTAGCAATCTTGGTGATCTATCTTGTCGTGGCAGTCTTTCATCTTGTCATGGCAATCTTAGCGATCTTGTGGTATTTAGGCCTGCAGGTGTTCAGTTGGGGTTGAACCTAATGCAGGCAAGATTATAACTAACTTGTCCATTTATTGGATTGAGCCGTTATAGACATTACAGTCATGAGTCAACTAAGGAGACCATGCATTTCAAGCTTTTCAAGCGACCACTTCAACCAATTAAGTTCGGCCAATGGCAAAATAGTTCCAGCAATGCTTTTGCCCCATGAGGCAAAATAGACACTGTCAAATTTATTTTCAACCCTTTTATCCAGAGTTGCCACTGAACATTACAGAAAAATTTTAGGGGGGAACAGTGTTTCAGATGAGGGGTCACAAAAGGTAAGTTACTAATTGCTGTTAAGTGGTGAAACTCAAGAAGTGTAGGGGGTTACGGTGAAGTGTGAACATGGAAAAGTAAACAAATGTGGTATGCACAGAGGACAGAAACTTCTGATGTGCTGCAGACAGAGGACTCAAAATTTATGTCCACACCTTTTCCCATGCATGCTTTATTTATTTTATTTGATTGTTTGCCGCCCTTAATTGTAAGCTGCATGATATGGTTAAAACGTGTATGTAAGCCACACTTGAACATAGGATTTAGATATGTAAGCCTCTGAGATACTCCATATACTAGCACATTTTGCATTTATGGCAACCTTGGTATTGCTACACTACAACTGCCTTCTGTTCATCATAACCCCTCCTGTGACAGATGTGGATTAAAGCTGAAGAGAATAGAATGTGAAAAGAGTTTGGTTGGTTGATAAAACGTAGCCAGTTCATGATTGGGGATCATCTATCTGCTTTTCCATAATGTAAAGAAATGAACAATGTAAGCCACCCTTGATTATAAGATCATATGAGTGAAATGATGAAAAAAGCTTCAAGCTGTGGCTTACAATCGAATAAATCTAACTTATGGTATAAAATTAATACTGACAATCAGCTACACAACTATGTCTTTTGTGAGCCCTGTGAAACAATCTGTTCAGAAATTGCTAAAAATATATTTGTGAATTCACCACAGAGAACAAGTGCTGAAGTGCAATTGCTCTGATGATTTTGCCTGTTCCATACCACCTGCAATGACTAGAGATCTGCAGTGGCAGTCTTCAATATTTGATAGGCACCCATGACATAACTCTTATGACAGTGAAGAAGATATCTGCAAGACTGTACACCTCTTATTACTGAAAATTAAGTTTTAAGTATAATCTCCATTAATGACATGCAGGTTCAAAAATTTTTATTATTATCAGTGTTAGACTGTGAAATATATGCACTTCGCTTGTAAAGTAATGGCTATCTTTGTGTTATTTGTGTTCAAGCTGTTTTAGCCTCTGATTGCTTATTCGTTAAAAACAAAAACAGTTGCTTAAAGTTATAAGCATGTCCGTTTTTGCTGAGAGTGAATGGTTCTCTGAATTCCAATCGCATGATAGCCATGACAGGTCTGAATATGAAGAAGATGAAGAAAGTGATTTGGATTCTGCTCTACTGGAATATAAAGAAGAAATCAAGAGGTTGATTGCAGAAAATATCCTTTTAACTTGGCAATTTATTTTACATATATATGATATTCCTAACAGAAAATCATTTAATGATTTCATTTAGTGTATGTTTGTGTAGACCAGGGATGGGCAAGATACACCCTGCATGGCAGCCACACATAAATAATACATATTTCAAGTCTGTTAAAGTAATTTTATCACTTGTAGTAGAAGTCTCTGTGTGTGTTGCAGTGTAGTGTCAAATGAATGTGAAACAAAACAATGTGGAGTTGATCATTAATTCATATTTTGAAATGTACATTGTAATTGGAGTAGACAAAAATAATATATGCGGCCCCTGATATCAACAAAATTGACAATGTGGCTCTCCATAAAAGGTTTGCCCACCTGTGGTACGGACTATAAATAGCCCACTTGTTCAAATAAAAAATTGCAGAACATCCTCTCAGCTTTTTTGCCAGTAGCTTTGCAGTATTTGGTACAATGGCCTCCAACAGTTTTCAAAGTTTTTGTTTATCTTTTTTTGTTGTATATGTAGGCTTAGAACATTCAAAGTTATCTTTCTGTTCAACATTGGTAGATTGTTACTGTACTTTTTCAACTGTAAGCAAACGATTCTTTTATAGTGATACCTAGTTTCAGATAACCTTTACACCATAGTTCAAATGGCCTGCTATGGAAGATAGAGTTCTTTATCAAAAAGTCTTAACCATATGTTAGTTTCACAGTTTTTTATCTATTGCTACCTTGTATATTGGTAATAGCAGGGGAAGTGTTTGTTGCAATAAAATGATGAGAAATTTGCATTTCTTTTTGACAAAAGTTGCATTTGTGCATAAGCATTTTAATTACTCAAGCGATTTATTTACATATAATGCTAAATATTCCAAACATTATCTAGGGAGAACTGGCGATCTTTCGCCAAGAATTGGCATAGCATGCTAAAACTTCACTCCACACTGCATGAAGTTGCTTAGAAATTTAAAACTTTGAGAATCGGCGTACAATATATTTGTACTAGTTTTGGGGTCATTTTGGCTCATGTTGCTTGACCTAGGGCCCAACCACTGGGCCAAAGTGTTTCGCTGAAGTTTTCATTGGAAACTAGGCTTGAGTCCGAGTCTTTTGATCGACTTTCTAGCGTTTCTGGTTCAAAAGTTATGATCTAAAACAAACAAATTAGTTAATTAGCTAATTAGTCGAATATTTTTACTAACTTACATCATAACTTTTGAACCTGAAACCCCAGCAGGTCATCCAATGTATCAAAAGACTCGGATTGTAGCATAGGTTCCAGTATAAACTTCAGCGAAATACTACCACTTGACGGTTGGCGACCAGGTCCAAGCAAAGTGGGCCAAGGTGGCCTAAAAGTCCTCCACTTATGACGTCACTTACAAAAAACCTGTACTCCTCAAGCAAAAAAATTTTTTCGAGTGCAGACCAGAAGACTATCCACGTCTTTTGACACTTGGACCAGGTCCGTAACCCGTACATTAGCGGAGATATTCCTGCGCAAAGACACGTGCGTTTTGGCTGTTTTTTTCCGAAAATGGCGGAATCCACCGGTGCCAAAGTATTAATTAGCTAATTAGTCAAATAGTTTTATTACTTTAGATCATAACTTTTGAACCTGAAACCCCAGCAGGTCATCCAAAGTATCAAAAGACTCAGATTGTAGCCTAGTTTCTAATAAAAACTTTAGCAAAATACTACCATCTAATGGTTTCAACCCAGGGCCAGGTGAAGTTGACCAAGGTGGCCTAAAAGGCCTCCACTTATGGCGTCACTCACAAAAAATCCGCACCCCCAACCAAAAAATTTATTTTCGAGTGCAAGCTACAAGACTTGCTGCATCTTTTGAGCCTTTTACCAGGTCGGTAGCGCTTACCGGAGAATTTCCCATGCAAAGCCACGTGCGTTTGGGTGTTTCTTTCTCAAAAATCCCCAATTTTAGCTGGACACTAAAGTGTTAACATAAAGGGAATGAAATTTGGCTGTTAAAATCAATGGAAATTGTGGTGAATAGCAAAAAGTATGTTTCAACAAAACTCCACAAGAAATTGTGCCATTTCAACAGAAATTCCCAATTTTGTAGTGTGACGTAAAAAATGATCCAATTGGACTTCCGGAGTCAGAGTCAAACAAAAAAATCTGACACCGACTCCACCCAAAAGCCACTGACTCCTTGCGACTCTGACTCTGCAACCCTGGTTCAAACCCTTAACACCTTCAGTGCTGATTGACACATATATCGTCAATGCCGCATATATGCGTCATGCATTCAAATGCACACGGTGCGGAATGATGCATATATGCGTCATTTAATCGAACACGCCAGGTACGCATATATAAACACCAACGCAATTACTTTTCGCATACTTGTTTGTTGGCAATGAAATTTTCCACAAATATTCTTCATAACTGGACACATTATTCCTGAAATTTTCATACAAATTGACCAAAAACTTTTTGAGTTATGAAGTTTGGTAGCAGCCCATAACATCTTTTGTACTCACTTGGTTACAATGAAAATTTACAATAATGTTCTCCATACCTACCTGCATAATCATTGAAAATTTCAAGTAATATGAGCAAGAACTTTTTAGTTATGCAGTCTGGTATCCAGCAACAGTTGTCTAGGCCTAGGCTACAACACTGTCTGTAAAACACTTAGGTTTTGACAGTTGTTGCATGTACAAGGATAACTTTTTTGTTGTTGTATTGGTGCACAGAAAATTTCCACATATAATATTCATGCCTATTCTCATCATCTCTGAAAGTTTGAAGTAATTCTAATGAAAAGCTTCGGGGTTAGGTACATTCGTTTCGTAGCCACAGACACGCGTCACAGGCTACAAAACTTTATCCCATTCAGCACAGTTATCGGTAGTTCTGTGATGCACCATAAATTATTCAAAACCAAATTTTTTCAACCAAAATTTCCTTGAATTAGCTTGGGAACCAAATTTCCTTGAATGTTATGCATTTTGCTTGAAAATTTGAATTTAATGCATCAATAAGTTTGTGAGTTAATAATTGTTGAATAGAGCAACCGGACCTGTTCCCAGCACATTGCACTAATTGTTTGTGCGCATGGCTGGCAACGCGCTAATTTTGGTTCAATAGTTGTTGCGTAGGGTGCAATAAGTTTTAAGATGCTTGATCTTTTGCAACCAAATTTTAGACAAATCTTTTTCTTGTGAAAATTCATCCTGAAAATTTGGAAAATGCATCCATCCTGTAACTTTCGCACCAGAAACGCTAGGAAGTCGATCAAAGGATCAAAAGACTCGGACTCAAGCCTAGTTTCTAATGAAAACTTTAGCGAAACACTTTGGCATAGTGGTTAGGCCCTAGTCCAAGCAACATAAGCCAAAATGCCCCCAAAACCACTTCACTTATGACGTCAGTCACAAAAGATCCGCACCCCCCAACCAAAAAACTTTTTTCGAGTGCAATCTACTAGACTGGACGATCTGTTTGAGCCCTTGAACAGCTCTCTGGCGCAATCGGCGGAGGAGATATGGCATTGGTAAGGCAACCGAAAACTGCTGTTTTTTAGGCCGAAATCGAAGTACGAATATATTGTACGCTGGCTCTCGAAGTGTTAAATCTACTGCATTGTTTGTGAGAGTGCAGACGTTGCACAATACTATATTTCAATTAGTTAAGGTAAATAATTATATTTAAATAAGAGCTAATGATGCCTACCTTATAGGCAAAATATATGCTCATTGAGTGTCTGATTCTTTGTTGGGAATGGATTTGTTTCGATAGATAAGTCAAATCATGTTTCTTTGAGCACTATTCACCTCTCATTCCATTTTTATATTGTTTTGTCCAAACAATGTTTAAGTCTATGATGCTAAGATAATTACCAAGCTGGTTGGGCATCTGTCTTTCATGATGACTTCCTACATGCAATCTGCAAAACATGTTGATTTCTTTAAGTTCTGTTCTTTAAGAAGTGTTGGAGGACTTAAAATGATTTTAATTTGTTGCTTTTACTAGAGGCTCATTGTAGTGTGGAACAATCTGATGAAGCATTACTGCTTACTTAAAATAATTCTAGTTAACTTATTATGGAAGTCTTGTAACAGTCTTTTTACAAAATATTGTACATTGAAAGTCTTGCTGTTCTCTAACATTTTGTAGTTGATTTGTTTGCTAATTTAATCATCCTTGACTGATGCAATATAGCAGCACATGAAGAACTAAAGAAAGCTCTGCGAATCTTCCAACAGCCTAAGCAAATAAAAGTTCGTGATCCAGCTAAAGATGGTCCTGTTGCACACGTTCTTTTGTTCAACCATGTTTTAAGTCAAAGGTATTGCTATCATAAGTGGATAATCAATTACTCAGCGTGTTGTGTGCCAGTGTATATGTTTTACTTAAATTAACCTGGTGTATTGCCAAGAATCTCTGCTTCAAGAAAAATTTGTCAGCAGGCCTCTCAGACCAATGCTCAATAACCACCAACAAGAGTTACCTCTAGTCTCATGCAATGACACGCACACTCATGCATCAATCCCCTTTGCCATGCCTTGCAGCTTGTTGAGTTCTTTCCCACATACATGTTATCTGTATGCCACTGCAGCACCCTGCCACATTGTCTATGACTTTGATCTCATAGAATCTTGCTAGATATGACCTTGCAGAGCCCCATGCACTTGTTTGATGAACATGGTCAGTATCGGTCTCAATCAAATAGACAGCAGGCCCTCATGAATCTAGTTGGCTCTATGCATTGTACCCCAAGAGACATTGCACATGGTATCCAATGCTGATGCTAGTAATAAGCTGAAGTTTACTTCATGTGGCATTAGGGTGAAGAATGCCTGCAAGGATGGTGTAGTGTTTGCAATCAGGCAGTAGGAAAGTGATATTGTGTGATAATACACTTTGACCACCATGGAAAACAGACTGCTTGCAGTTGTGAAACTTCATAGTAACGTATTTTATATGGTATTTTTTGGACCTCAAGGTGCACTTAAAATGCTTATCAAAAAAATTGGAAAGTGCACCGTATAATGCGGTGCACCTAATGTATGGATCTGGTTGTGCTTGCTTACCTAGAACCAATTTTATGTGGTGAAGGGTGCTATATATTTGATTGTTAGTTGCAGTTTAATTATAAGCACCTGCACATGTTTGATTTCAAACTGCGGTGAGACTTCACGTGCATTCAAAATCACAACAATTTTTTTGTAAACAGGCTATTGTATTATGTAATAAACCAACAATTGTGATGAGCAGCACATGTGGTTCCATGAGTAGCTGGCACATAGCTTAATGTTGAAGCACAGATCGCATTACTCAGCGAGGCTCTTGCACACATAGCTATATGTATAACCCACAAGGCTCCTGACTACATTGGCACACACTGAATCAAACACGCTTCAATCAATACACCTCTTGTATGAAAATACAACAGCTTTTCATTGATACTGCACCTTATCCGGCATTCCTTATGGCCCAGAAAATTACAGTATTGCAAGTGACCACATCTCTGACTATGCTTGTTTCCGTCTTGGTGTGGAGCCATCAGAATTACCTGAAATTGGCGACCATATGCTCATTGAAGTCTACAGGGAGCAGTGTGCAAATTCGTGATTGAGCGATGTTTATGTACACACCATTTCGGTTAATTCAAATTAACCAACACTCTTATCAACAATCGTGATCATGCAGTTTACATAGTAAATTTGTATTCTGTGTCTACAGATAATCGTGTGATGGTGTTATAATGTTTATTTTTCTTATTTATTCCCTGGTTTTATGCTGCTGATTTCCAACAATCATTGTAACCATGAAATTGTGCAGCTATATTATTTTTTATCACAAAATATAGGGGTGACAAAAGATATTGTGTCGCTCCTGTCCAAAAGGTGGGGGATATGTGCCTCCCATCCCCCCTTAAGCTCAGTCCCTCGCCTAAGCCCATGTGTCGACGTGATTGCGCCACATATAACGTTGAATTTGTAGCAGCAGTAGAAGAGTGAACCTAGTCGAATTGGTAATCTCAATTGCTGTTATGCTGAGGGTCATCGATTCTACTCTCTCTTTGATTTGCTCAGGGAGATGCAGCCTTATGGCTACAACAAATGGCTCCCAACCTCTTGATGGCTACAATCCACTGTTGAAGGTTGTCTTGAGCTTGGGAAATGGGGAAGTAATGTGGCGACATTATTGTTCCACATATAACGTTGAATTCATAGCAGCAAAATAAGTTTGAACCTAGTTGAATGGGGAATCTCTATTGCTGTTATGCCAAGGGTCATCTGTCTGACTGTTCTCTTTGGTTGGCTCAGAGCAACACATAATTGTGGCTGCAACACCCATATGTAATCCAACTCAAAGTTTCAAAACCAACTTATGCTCTACTATTGGCTCATAACATAACAATTGACACTACAGAGACATCAAAATATTCACTGTTAGCAGCAATTCAATGAGAAGCTCTGTTAAGCTCAGCCATAGTGTGTAGGATATCAAGCCAGGAGACTAACAAGTATGCAAGATAAAGGGCTCGTTAGAACTGGGCTATACACATAAAAAATGATAACTGTTTTGAATGTTATCAAGTATACATACACATAGGGTATGTAAATGATGAGTCAATAAAAGGAATTGGATCGATTAATGTCCAACAAATTCTACAACTTTGATGACATGATACACAATAGAGCAAATTTGTCTCGCTGGTCAGAGACAAGGCTCAACACGTAAACACAATAAACAACCTCAATGGATTTAAGAAACTCTTATCAGTACAATAACCTGCAGTCCTGTAACTGAACCAAATGTTACGAAGAAGTTCAGAAGAACATCAATTCCAATCCAAATCTGGTTAAGCAAAAATGATAACATTCAAATCCATCAGAATACTAGAATGCTGCAAGTTTTAAATCCAAGTACATGTTTGTCTCTTGCATTTTCATTTGTTGGGCATGCCAAAGTCAGGAAGTATATTTCTTGCAGCAAGGTTGGGCTAAATTTGTGGAATTGACTGAAAGTGAAAGAAACAATAAAATGGAAACGGGTTTTTAACATAAAACTTCGATATGAATAACCTGGAATCGAACTTCCTAAAACAACATTGGACACCATTTTAACTTATGGGGCGCCATTTCATAGGAAAAAAGACAGAAAAAATGTGAATTTCATTTGACTTGACATTGACATAGGAAAAATGTTAAATTTCATTTGACTTGACACTGACTCGAGCTTGCAACCAGTGACTCAACAGTTCTTGTGACTCGACTCTGACCGGAAAGGCCACACTCTGACTCAACAAAAATGACCCAAGCACATCATTGATTGCAGGTAGTATTCAAATGCTTTGATTAGCTTCAAACTCAGCTTTGGCTTGCTGAAATGAAACTAAGTCATTCAATGTCTGTCCTCACGAAGATAATGATATAATTTTTGGCCTAGTAAAGCGTTTTGGTTGGGTGTAGCAGGTTTAGGGGTAGGGTTTAACCTGTACAGTTCACACAACGCAGACAAGAAGGTGCTAACAGCTTGCCAGCACTGAAACCATGACAACACTCGTCCATCGGACTGAGTCATAACAGATGTCACTGTCAACTAAGCAGGTAATGCTTTTCAAATTTGTCATGTGACCACTTCAACCAATCATGTTCACTAAAGGCAAAACAGTTCCAGCAGTGCTTTTGCCTCATGAGACAAATTAGACACTGCCTAAGTGAAAAGATAGTAGTGCAGTAGTTTCATTGTGATTGTGCCTACCGCATGGAGAGTTAAATGAAAAAGTTAAACAAGGCATAGTTCAGGTGAGAGCAGAAACAGTTGAACGAAACTTGGTTCCGCTGAGAATAACGTATCTGGTTTGTTATTTTTTCACTGAGACATTACGGTTATTTTTTTGCTGAGATATTTCGGTCATTTGTCTCATAGCTGTATTAAAACTCGACATAGTATTCTTCATTAGCCTAGATATTTTCAGACATTTTGACTGGAAAATAAGTTGTTGTTTTTTTTTGTTCAAAAATATTTCCGTCTATGACTGAAAAAAAACAGCAACATTTGATTCTATTTCTTGGTTCCAAGTTTTCAGAGTGTAAATTTTCGATGAGCCCTGGAGAAGGAGCTGGAGTCACTTTTTTTGGAAAAGGAGCAGGAGTCAAAAAAGGTGACTCCGATCATAGGTGCAGGAGCAGGCAAAGTTTGGGGGTTGCAAAGGATTTTTGCCCGAATTTTCACAAACTTGCCCCAAAAGTTTTTATGAGACTTGGCTTGCAAATTTTCTCCCATAAAGATCGTGAAGAACTTTTTTTTGTATGACCTCCAAAAAAAGGTCTTCATGTGCTTTTCTGCAAATGTTGGGTACCATTTTTTGAAATTAAACAATGTTGCGTGACATTTTTGCCCAGATTTTCAGGGATTTTGCCCAAAGTTTCAACAAATCAAAACTTTTGGGGTGCGCTTGCACCCCCACCTCCTGCACCACTAACTCCGATTACTTTTGGCCCCAGTCTGCTTGCGCATTCTACCAAAGCTCTGTATAGAGTATCGCGACGTAGTTCCGTCGCTGTTTTTGGTGTCAGATGTTTTTTAGTTTCAGTGAAAACGATTATTTGAAAACGGCCTATTTTCCAGTTCCTACTTGTCGCTGCTTGTGCTCTGGTTCATTCATTTTGGTCTTGATATTGGCTTTTTTTCAGCGCTTGCTTTTGTGCTTCAACTTTTCACTCCTAAGCACTGCTTGTAGATCTTAGGACCTAGGTTGCTTAGAGTTGAATGAAATCGATTTTCTAATCAAAAAAGTTTGCTGATAGATTAAGATTGGTTGCTTGAAAGATAAAAAAAAATTGTATGAGTCGTAATGTTACTTACCTGTAATTGCAGTGCGGTCTCTCAGGAAAGAAAAAAATAATATGTGTGGAGTCAGGAGTGTACTGGATGAGTATTTCAGAGTTAGAAATATATTCAAAGTTGAGCAGATATCTCTGACATCACTGCAATTACTTAATAAGGAACTATACTGTTTTATAGTGCACCAGCATTTCGTTTGTCCCAAGACCCGATTTCCACTTCAATACCAGTGGTCGAACTCGGCTATTTTGCTGGGATTGTCCCGTGATGTGACCATAAACATAATGCGAACAACTGCAAATGTTGAGTTCTGCAGATGTAGATGCTTGCTGACATTGCTGTCAAGATCTGAGTGACAGAGCTCGCTTCAAAATGTAGACCAGACCTTCACTAATAGCAAGTGTACAAAAACTACTAACTGTTTACAGACGTGAAGTGGAAGAGATAAAAGAATTCTTCAAGAAACTTGTATCGAATCTTTCTCGCTACAACCGTGATCCTCCATCAATCCAACCGCAAGAATCCAGTGTTAGGTACCCGTCATTAAAACGAAAAACTTATCTCCCGAAAGCGTCCAGTCGTCATCAGCGAAACGCCTCCAAAGCATTTGTTGTCACTCGAAGCTTGCAAATATACACTGACCGCTTCTACGTTGATCAAACTGGAGAGCCAATGCAGGTGTGTGCATTTCAGCAAATTGTGTTTCTTACAGCCTTACCTCTTGTTCCTACCACTTGTTCAGAGGTGGTATATCCTGTTCTTAAACCTTCGTGTTCCTTGGCATGACAGACTTCCTGCTCCTCATCTAGGCAATTGTGTTCAGATTTTTAGCTGAGTTGTGGTGTTACGATACAAACCACGTGGCTCGTTCTGATGAAATAAGCGTTACTTGGGTTTATGTCACATTCTTGTATTTATATCACATTCTGCAAAGCATTGCCATAAAAAGCTTTCTACCTGCACTATAACTGCGTCGCAGAAGGCATTCCCGACGCGTTCGCCACCCTCAGTGCTTCGCTAAGCTTCCTTGTCCGTCGCGCTTGTACTCCGAGGGAACATTTGTGGGTTTGTTCTTGGGAAAAAGTAAACAAGGAACAACGTCAAATGCCTTCATATGTCAGCACTGTCCCCTCAATCGAACTGCTGGTTGTTCGACATGAACGCCCCGCATGCCGCGCGATGGTCACCCAATGGCAAGAGCGCCGCCAGTCTTAGTAACCCGAAGCAAGGGGCTTCATTTTTGGCATGCCCGTGATTGAAGAGAACGGCGTGTAAATGTACAGGGAAGCAAATCATTTGCAGCGCTTGCTTGGTTCTTAATACTCGTTTGTTCTGAATCAAGCAGCGAACCGCAACTAAACTTCCAGCCGTAGACGTATTTTTTCATGTTGATTCAGGATTCTTTACAATTTGTCACATTTTTGCGAACTGCCATCAGAGCTACAGTAAGAGACGATTCAACCAGTGAAGTCGCGCCTGCAGGCTTCCGGTTGTATTTTTTTGTTGGGATTGTTTCCAACTTTCGCCACACAACCGTTGGATAATATACTGAGAATGCAAACCTCATGGGTTACATACGTTTTCCAATCGCCTGTATTGCCTTGCGTTGCAGTATGATGAAACCATTGACAGCGCAATCCCTGAGTATGACAAGGTCTACCTCGATGCACTAGATGGTGAGGTTGAGATTCCGGAGGCGAAACCAAATACCATGGGGTAGGAGCTGTTAACCCGCTTTGTAATATATCGAAGCTTTTCGCGGTCATTGAAAATTTTTGTTTGTTTGTCTGCCTCTTCTGTTGCTTCTGTTTCGTAATCTTCCTTCCACTCGTGCACTGTGTAGTTTGGTAACCAACTGAATCCGCGACAGCATCGGAGCAGAATTTTGTTTTGTTCACAAGGCCGGACAAAAATCAGTGCGTTGCTATCTACCAGACTGCATTTGTTTTAACGTGTACTACACGTTTTCTGGATCTTCACATGAAACTTCCTAGCAGTAAAATTTCGCGCTGTCGGTGTGCTGTGTATGTTTCAAAAGAGCGAAAATAGGACAAGATTGCTTGAGCAAGTATTGGTCGCGCCAAAAACAATGAGTTTAGTGAAGTTTTTCAACCGTAGGAGTACTTTTCGTAATTTTGTGGTTCGCCGATTTTGACCGCAAGTCATAGAGAATACTTTACAGTTGCTGATGTAATGATTAGCTTTTATTGGGGTCCATGCATATTGAGTGGTTATCAAGATTTGCTTTGACGCTTGTCAGAGGTGCGCTTGTCCATATCACGAAATATCAGTTTGCTACGGCACATTCGTTGTGGTTTTGACGATTGAACTTACGTCGTGCTTGACTTCGAAGTAGAAAGCCGTTCTTTGTGGTGTTATATATAAGGTTACGGTGTGCTTTTCATTTAGAAAACCCACTCGTTGCTGCTTCAACTGTGGCTTGACCGACCATCAGCTAAAAGACTGTCCTACGCCGAAAGATTATCGAAGTATAAGCCAGAGAAAAAAAGTGAGTGGCTTGTGAATGACGAAGGCGTTTTGTATACCTTCCTTTACATTAGTTCTCCATTTGACTGATTAGTGATTAGTTCGTTGAAGACTTTTGAATATTTAGCCAGCTACACGTTCAGATCGCACTTCAGCCATTTTGGAATAAACATTCGTCATTTTCAAATGCAAGTAATGGCGTACGTTTTTTTAGGTTACGTCTTTGAAACGGAACCTGATCATTGTGTTGATTATTTCCAATGTTGATATTAAGTATGTATTGCGTTAAGTATGGCCAATAAGCAGCTTCCGTCCCTGTCTCTTGGATGCTGACTCTACAGTCGTCCAGCTGCGGTAATTAGGGGGATAGGTGCAAGTAATACAGCATGATGTGCAGAATGACCAAACCAAATTTCTGGGATTGTTTGATTTGGCTTGAAGTTTTGTTAAGCACATAACAACCATTTGAGGTTATATGGATGTTAACTCATCAAGTGGTTTCTTTTAGTGTCCTGTACTTTTGTATTGAGAGAATGCTGAACGCGTAGTGTTTATGGTTTTAGTTCCCCTCCTGTCCATTCTGCGCCTGTTTCTTTTGCTCTCGCGTGTGGATGGGTGTAACCGCATTGCAGTTGAGAAGATTTTCTGCCTTTGCACATCTGATAGCACTGCTCGATGCAACTAAGCACTAGCTGTAATAATTCGCATTGGTAACCGCTGCGGCTTCCCTAGATCATTTGGGTGTTTGATATCCTCCATAGAAAAATTTAACGATGACGTTCAGTGGAAAGCTGGGGCTGAACTGAGTCGACCAGAAGAAACTTTCCAGCCTTTGACCTCAAATTTAAAACGCTGACGTCACTTGCAAGCGAGTCAATGTTATGCAAGTTATCGAGTCGGCCACCAGCATACGCTGTTATTTGCGATCGGAAACAAACTGCTTTTTGTGATATTTTTATGGAAGTAAACAAAAATTCAGACTTTGTCGTTTATACTGTGTTATGTTTTTTGAAATTCCATTTTTGGAAAAGATCAAACCGGTACTAAGAAACAAACCGTTTAGAAGGTGTATAAGGTGTCTAGTAGTTAATGTTTGAGTAGACTTATACCTTCCAACCAGCTTTCCAAACCTACCGCTATTTACAACGGACGACACCCCTGCAGATTTCTGCTTTTGACACCTAGTAAAATACATGCATAGCAAAGCGTTGATCTTATTGCAATTTTTCATTGTTTATGTATAACTTTTACTAGCACCAGCAAATGCTTTTGTGTCGATTGATCAGGAGTTCTTAGAGAAAATGCCCAGCAACTCCCCCCAAGCTGGTTCATTGCGTTATCATGCGGAGAAAGAGTCAAGCGAATTCGACCCCCGCTTTGCGAACTTCAAACCTGGGGTCATTGGGTGAGTTAGCCACCACAAGTATTGCTTGCTGTACCAGTTAATGAATGTAAACCTCAACTGTTTTTAGCCGATAATTAAGATTATATTTTACTGTTACTTTTGCAGTTCCTTGCGCCGTAAATCGAAGGAATATTGTGGTATCGTTTGTTTCTTCCTGATGCATTGCGCATTTTGTGAGATCTGCGAATTATTATTGTTTACTTCAAAGTATTTTTTCTTGTAATCTAATCTGCTTAGATTTTTCTAAATTGCGGCAGAGCGTCTATAAACTGTTGCTCAGTGGTGCACGAGAATCCTCGTCGCTTGTCAAAAACAGCTTTTTCCACGTATGCCAGCTTGAACTGCAGAAAACCTATTGTGTTGTGATAAACTGCACCTGCGCGGAATCTGTCGCGTCCGTCACAGAGCCATGCTAGCTTGTGTCTGGCCTGGTTTCCTGCAGTGCAGGCGAGCTGCAAAAAAGTAATTCGAAGACGATAGCTTTACTGCGATTTTCTTCCGCGCTTTTTTGCATGTCATGTATCCTGTTCATGCAGCGCGTAAGATTTTAGTTGGGACTCTTACTTAAAGAACCGGCACTGCTATATCCCGTTACTATATTTTAATCTTGCTGTAATGGTTTGCGTCATGCATAAACTGCCGGTAAACTTGTCGGGAACAACTTATGCTTATGTTTTAGCTAACTGCTGTTGCGTAATGCCTATGTTTTAGCAAACTGCTGTTGCGTAATGCCTATGTTTTAGCAAACTGCTGTTGCGTAATGCCTATGTTTTAGCAAACTGCTGTTGCGTAATGCCTATGTTTTAGCTAACTGCTGTTGCGTAATTATACTGAGCGTCCAGGGTGCCAACTTTACCGTTACGTTTGTGTTTCCTGTAGCACAGGTGTGCTTGTCCGCGGTGATGTACAATTGCGAATGGAATTCAAACTTTTGTGCTTTTTTGACAGCAAGGAGCTGCGAGCCGCCCTGGGGATGGGCAAGGATGATCTTCCCCCGTACATATACCAGATGCGCATGTTGGGTTATCCTCCTGGACACCTGGAAGCAGCGAAAATCGCGGGATCAGGCTTGAACATGTCGGGGACGAAAAGGCGAACTGGATCGGACGACAGCGACCTAGAAGACGGTTGGTTTTTTTACGCAACGTTCAGAAACGTTTTGCAAAGTTTTTGAGAAGCGAAAGTCTTCTTGAATTTAGAATTGGTCTTGAATGTTGGATTGGCAAGCACTAGCAATTAGTATATTTTGCATTGTTTTCATGGAAGAAAATAAATGCCTGTTTTTGAATGGCGAAGTTTCTCGTCCTTTTCTGTCGTCGCATTTCTTGCATATACCGTATTTATTCGATTGTAAGCTGCGTGGTTTAGGCATCATTACCGGGGTTGCCAATTAAACGCCAAACCTGCTAGCATCTGAAAGATCTTACAGGCTCAAGTAACCAATGTTCCAGGGCGGCTTCCATTGGATTTTTTAACACCATTTTGTGCGGCGTACAATCGAACAAAGACGGAACAGATTTTTCTTGTGTACCTTAGAAACAGAGTTGTTGATTCAGCCAGCAGTGCTTTTTGTTGTTCAACTGCCAAGTTGTTACGTCATCCCTGTCAACTGGAATGCTCAAAAACCATTATCTCGTGGTTCTGATGCTAATGTGCCAATTGCGAAAGAGTTTACGAAAAGAGACAAGGAAATAATCGTGAAATAGTCTAACGAAAGCATTTGAAAATGTCAAACCGTCAGATTTTCAAATCCGGCGGTGTCGTCACATCTCGTTTGTAAGTTTGCTTAACCACAATCGGCTGATATATTTGCTGCAGCTTATTTCGTCATCAGGTTTACATATTCCGATGAAATCTTTTGCTTTACGATGAAAGGGATGTTTTTAAAGCAATGTGGCAGCGCAAAGGGCTGTGAAAGTCTCGTTTGAACAGGTATCGTCCTTGAAAAAGTGAATGTCTTTTCAAAGCCCAGACAGACTTTCAAACTGACTCCATCAGAAGGCTCCTTTCATTGAAATAGGCTCATCTTCATATAGATCCATCCACAGGGTGCCTCCAGCTAAATTTCATGAATGAAGCAATCATACATGCACAGCTATTTCCTTGTTTCATTGTTGTTGTTTTTTTGACCAGGTATGTTGGATGTGGACAAGATCATAGATTACCCGGGATTCAACACAAAACCAGCGAAGCATATCAGAGATGTGAGACCGCTTTATGTTTTCTGCATGCGATAATGAATGCATTTTGACTATTGGCGTGGCTGTGTGGTTAGGTAGTTGATACCCATGTTATAAGAACATTTTCAATGTTCACATTCTGCTGTGCAATATCGCCCGCGTTAAAAATAAGCGTTGTTTATATTTGGTTTTAAACCGGGTGGAATGAAATATTCGGCTTCGCAATGTGACAGGTCATCGTGTTAACCTCAGTAAGAGTCGCGATTTCATGAAGCGAGCTCCTAAATTGCACAAAATTCGTGTAAACTTTAAGTAAATTAAAACGTCGTGCGGCCGTTGTACAGTGAACAATTTGATAAATACCGTTGTATGCAAAGTTCGGTCAGGCCTAATCATTTAAGATAGAGAAAATAAATCGTGTTTTTTATGTTAGGTCAACATATCTTTAGTGACTGGAGTCGTTGACAGGAACGACCGATTAATTATCATAATTCAATTGAGTTTCCAATATTCGTCAATGACATAGTGAAATACACCGTTAGACCACAGTTAAGAACCTTATCATGTTGAATGTTGTTGGTATTGTTCAAGATTATTTTTTGAAATGTAGGAGAATTGCGCATGCTGTTTTACACAATTAACGATTGATCTAAAGTATTATAAAACTATAATTGTTTTTCAAGAAACATAGGGAGTTGAACGCCATGCCAATGGATGATCGCCATAGTAAAGACATCATGGTGTCATACCACACTCACAAAAACAATTTGCTTAGAAGGTGAGTCCTCAAACTGAAGAGTTGTACCAGAGCCGCAACGAGCTGATATTTTCGAAGGGAAAAAGTGGTTTTCACTTGTTTTTGTACTATTTTGTGGTTAAAACGATTGTGAATCGCTGTACCTAACAACTAAACATGCTTTTCAAAAATTTTTGGGGAAACTTCCCGGTTGACTGGTTGTGGACCTGGATTGCACTGACCATTCTAACTCGTTTGCTGTCAAAATGAAGGGCGTATTTCCTGCGCTGCATAATTCTCAAGTGTTTACTGGAAAAGGCGACACTAAGAGGTTTTCATCAAAAATTTTATCTTGTAATTAGCGCAATCACTCTTCACTCTCACTTTTCCTCCCGAGAGGGTCACGGGAGCAGAAACTCAAGGAGGTTTCGAATTACCTCCGTTTTTATCAACCTCTGATGCTTCTGCTAGCTCCACAGCAAGCAAAGTTCTGAGATGTAATCGCGTCGCCTGGTCCTTAATCGGCCTCTGGGTTCTAGGGTTGCAGCCAGCAGGGGTCGCCAGTCTTTCCTGTGGTGTTCTGGTCACGTGGTCGAAGTGTTACGTCGTAAACTCATCGCGAAAGTCCAGTTTCTGCCGCTTTAACTTCAGATAACATTCCTTTGCTCGTAACATCGGACCCATGACTGTAGGTGAGAATTGGAACATATTCCGATCTTTCAATCAACCGCAATATCTAGTTGATTATGATGTATGCCCTAAGAAATTTCAGAAGCATGTACTTAACAGCATGAAAGCTAAACCGAACAAACGCAAGCCATTGGCTGTACACGCTTCTGGTCCAAACACGCTGTCGTCGATTCGACATTAAAATCGGAAATTTTCTTAATTCCAGAAAACTCGAAAAAGAAACTGAAGAGGTCCGATCGAGTAAGCGCAGACGCAAACAGACCGAACCCGAGCCTCAGCACCCGGATGTTGAGGACAACACACAGGAGGTCGACATGGACATGGATGGTGACAGTGAACCTGAAGCAACCGGTGAGTCGTCAATAATATGCTTTCGAACTGTAGCCGCCATTTTTATGCAATGTTACTGTCAAGCAATGCTGTTTGTGCGTTATTGCTTTCTTCCTGCACAGAATTTACAGTGCTCGGTTTTAAATGATTTAAGAATAATAGAAAGCTTTCGCAATCCAATTCGTGGAAGACATTCAGCGCTGTTGTTTTCGAAAAGCGACAATGTTCTTTAAAACAGACTCGCAGGCACCTCATACCTTGTGCAGTGACGGTCAAGGAACCAGCAGAGCTGTGGACATTGGCCTAAAACGTGGTCAAAAGGAAACGCTTCGCTCTCAATGTCAAAATTCAAGCTTTTTTCTATTGACTTGAAACATGACAGACGCTGAACAAATTCGACCGCATACGCTCCTTGGGTTGACTATGACTTGGAATTAATCGTAATGTTCAGTCTTGCTAATAGGTGTCACTCTTTATTGAAAAATGGTATGAGCTTTCGGGGAAGCTACGCTTTCTTGTCCGGACAGTAGTTTTTTCCAGCAGGTGTCAAAACGAATTGCATGTCTGTGTCGCAGAGAGTTCAGCTGACGTGACCATCGACCATGCGAATATCACCAAAACCCTGTCATTCGACGAAAACACGAAAAGCCCCGGGAAAGCGATCGAAGTGAGCTTTTTGTTGTTCAATTTGACTTGGTCCTATCAACGTCTCTTATGTATTTCTCGTTTGCAAACACTGAAGCTGTCATTTGCTTTCAAATAACAACGGTCGGTTAAGATGTGATGGAAGTTGATCAAAGCGGGAAAGAGACGCAGCGATTTTTCATTTGTTGCCATGCCAGCCTAATTTGCTTTTCAATCGAGCTGTCTTACCGACCTGCTAGCTAAAGTGTTCTTGATGTCTGAGTTCTAAAATGTTTTAAGGTAACTGCCCTTTTTTGAAAATGTGCAAAAGCTTGTCGACGCGTTGGTGCTTAATGTCGTGGTGGCCATTAACTCGTTCCAGGGATATCTAGAACTCCAGTTCCAGCCTCCTGTTTCCATATAAACTGAATTCTGTCATAGAGATGTTAAAAAAACGAAAAATGTCTCTGGCAGCAGTTTCATTCGATTAAGTGACATCTTTTTGTAATTCGTTTGCCATCTTGGTTTGTAAAATGTGGAAAGTTTTTTGTAAATCCAATTGGTTGATACCGCGGGCTAACACGGCAGGAAGTTCCAGGAGCGCTCACACTTCCTTTGCTTTCTACATTTATATCAATGAGCTGTTTGCCCCTAGCAAATCTCGCGGTTTTCACAAAATTCATCCGAATTTGTGTGGAAGGTAAATTTCTTCGCGGCAAATTTCGTCTCAACATCGTCACGAGGTGTCGCCATCATGATTTGTTATTCACAGCCACTCGTCTTAAATGCCTTTTTGAGTGCACGAAAAGCACGTAACAGCAATTCGAGATTATCGAACTAATTGTCCGCTGAGTGAAAATGATTGTTTTGCTGAAGATTGCAGAGTATACCATGCATATACAATCATGCTCTACAATATTCTTCTGAACCGTTCTAACGGCAAAGTGCTCCCCTCGTATCTGTCTATGGTACTGACTAATATTGCCTGGTTTATTTTTGAGTTCGGTATCCGTCTGTGTCAATAGCTCTAACTATATATTTACATCGGAAATTGTGACCAAGACCAACTTGCCTGCGTTTGACCTCAAGCGGCCACGTGGAACTCAATAGTCCTGGCGGAGTTGAGGCCACAAAGGCCGAAACGGTGACGTAGGGAGATGGAGCGACTTCACGAATTTCTTATTTTTCTTTTAAATTGCGTTTGTTCTCTCTCATGAAGGAGTTGGTATTTAAGTGAAACAAGAAAAAGTTGAAAAAAAGAAACTTGATTAAAAATCAAGCAAAGAATCTCCTCTCCTCAGAAAGAACCAATCAAAATGAACTTGTTTTTGTTCCAAGATTCCGAGCGAAGGAGAAGTGGAAGAAGGTGAATTGCAGGACGGAGTTGAAGAAAACAGCATCGTTGCAAACGATGATAACGAGGTGAGCGAAAGTCATGTTTCGACTGTGCCACAGTGCGCGGCTTGCCTCTGCACTTCCACCACTCCAAACCACCGATGCATGTTGTTCACTTAAAAGAAAAACACGGTTTCGTTTGTTCACGGCCGATTTTCATTACAGGATATGGACGGCGAAGATGTCGGTGAACTGACGGAAGATGAATTGCAAATACGCAAAGAGACCATTTTGAGGCGTCTCAGGGAGCAGCGCGTGGCCAGCGCTGAGGGGGA
>JGI24022J15233_10001081_pt1 | contig 21188 bp, 13 predicted proteins | sample Ectturendosymbi2_FD_15233 | JGI IMG/M metagenome (IMG submission 15233) | reverse complement strand
CGACGCCCTCGACGACTCGCCCACTTTCAGCCATATCTTCGACGTGAGATCGCGGTGGATGCAGTCCAGCGACTCGGTGACGTTTACAAATTCCTCCACTAGCTGCGCAGTGTCGGCCGAGTCGTTCTGACGCAGCGTGGTGGCGTACTTGCGCAAGTCGCCCACGTGACTTATCTTTTCGACGCCATACTTCGGGCAATCTTTCAACGCGTCCACGAAGCGACGGAATACGGCAGTGTCGAATTGCCTGCGATAAAACGACGGTGCTATCAAACAAGACCACTTGCATGTAGGCCCGGAAAAGTTCAGTTACTTTGGACATTTAACGTAGAAACAACAAATAAACGTTCAAAATATAACGAAGACAAAACACTGCACGGCAGTATTTACCGCGATGGTCACGTTCAGTTACAGCACTTTGAGATGACTACATGCAACGTGTTTTGCCAACCAAGTAACTTTTCGCAAAACCCCGTCTGGCTTTGTAGAGTTATTGTAGTATGTTTAGGTTTTGATAAATAAACGTGTTTTTTCTAACTGAAAACACATTGACGAAAACAGCAGCAAAGTATAAAAGAACAGCGAATGCAATAAAAAAGAAGAACATTTCTTAACTTTTTTGATAATATTCAAGTCAAAACTAACCGATAAGATGACTCTGCATCATCAGTTCGTTTCTGCAAATCTTCCAGCACATCTTTCATTTGATTGTCGTCACTTCGGTTTTCATCGGATGTTTTCGGATCCACCTTCTCGTCGGAGCCTGTGCATGAGAACACAATTAATAAGATACGAAGAGATGTTTCACAGATAATGTCAAAATCATCCCTAACCCTCCAGAACTCTTTCTGGCTATNCGGTTTTGCAAAAGTAACATTTCCGCGCAGTTCGTTCTGTTTTTCTTCGAAGTGCAAGTCAAAACAGAAAAATTATTTTAAACTGTTGCGAAAGTGAAATAGTTTTTCAGTTGCTAGTGGCAAAATTGAATTTCACAGTTGGACTTGTAAACCTGTAACACCAGAAAATAGAAAGTGTCCTGCTTAACTCTTCAAACATCACACTCACTTAGTAAGGCCATCAGCAACAACAAAATAAACAACATTAGCAACAACGGCAATAATTGCAGCAACAGCTGGAATAACAGCTTCCGCTTCACCAAAACAATCACAATGGAGACATGTCAGGACACATCGATAACCTGATGCTGCTTTTAGAACTCGACAAAAGCGCAACTACTATGGCTAGAATACTAACTTGCTCCAAACATTCGGCCAAGTTATGTGTATTAACTAGCTCAACAGTCTACATCAAAAAGAGCATTTGCAAAGTTTTTGCAACCGAAAATACAGTTCTTTAATGGACATTCATAATACTCCAGCCTGACTGCCCATGTAACACTTTCAATGAGACTTCACGAAGTACTGTATGTTGTAATCACAGCAGGTTTACTGTAATTTTTCTCGCTTGACTTACTGCGAGCAACGTCGGGAGTTGGTGGTGGAGCAGAATGTTGTTCCTGTCCATCAACCTTGTCATCTTTTTCCGTCTCGTCTTTAACCTCCTCAATCTTCGGACACTGAGTCGTGTTATCCGCAAATCCTATGCCCGCAACACTCTCAGACTTTGCAGAGAGCTTAGACTTATCCCCTCGGGTGGGTGGACCCCGTGGTTCGGGTTTGACTGTTCGGACACTTGGGGCCAGATCCACGCTGATGGAGCGACTCGGAGGAACTGAAGACACTCTGTTANAATTGCGATCTTTATTTTACTAAGCAGCAAAACCAGTTATGGAGATTAAAGACCATGAAGCAAGTCCTGTTACAGCAAAACTACTGAAGAAGTGAGTGTTATGAAACATTTTTTGTCAGGCTTCTATTCACAGATAGATGAACAGTTAACTACTGAAACTGATCACAGTGATCACTATTGTTCGACAGTAAGAGAACTTTCGCTGAAACATGTTTATTACTTTCGCGCAAATAAACTCAAAACTAAAAGCATGTTTCAAATTTGCACTTTGGAACGCATAAAAAGAAGAATCATTATTCAGTAGCAAATCTCTGAAGTTTTGGAATAGAAAGTATTTCATACGATTTAACGTTAAGCCCGAAACAGCTTACTGCCATTCGCACTTTCACTTAAAAAAAAACGATTTCCGATGTACAAGCATCGAAATGTGACTGCACACTTAATGCACTGCTATATCCGCAAAGGTTCAGTAAATTCAGGCTGGTTTTCTTTGGTAGGGGAACCACACAGTCAGAAAAGTGCACGCGTCTCACCTTGTTTGGGCTGTAGCATGCAGCCCAGTCAAAGGAAGCCTTGCAGAATGTTTGTGTGAGAAGCGGGGAGGTGAAAGACGACGGTTGCTGCTGTGGATTGCGCGCCGAGCAAACGAACCAGGAGATTTTCTTTGAGACGTGGCTTGACCCTGTTTTGAAAAACAGGATGAGTCGTCAAAAACTTAACTTGTTTGAAACTGCTTTTCACTTGGATTTTTTAGAGTAGATATTTAGATGGAATAATTTCTACCAATGACTTTATGTCGTTGGAGTGAACAATCTGTGCAAATACTGACGTATGATCAGTAACTTGAAAGCAAATTGCTTTCGTCCTTAACAATGAAACCAAAGCAAGGTGAATCATGTCAAAGTGGAAATTTTTCACGCATGGGATTTATTGGACGAAATAAATCGAGAGAACAAATGGTTTCCTTTAAGTTGATTACTGCTCTGCTTCGCATCCATTGAAAGTAAAGTTTTAGTTCACTAACGTTAAATTGGTTACTCTGTAACAGGGGCATGCAAAGGGGGAGGGGCGGCGGCCCCGGGCATCCAAGGCAGGGAGCAATACTTTTAATTTAATTTTGTCCAAACTTGTTTTTGTCAACACTAATTTTTGCCTATTTTTCCCTATTTTTCTCACATTCCTATTTTTCCAAATGCCTATTTTTCTCACATTCCTCAATACTAGAATTTGGTACAGGGCATACAATCAAGCAGTTGCCCCGGGAACCACCAGACCTCTGCACGCCCCTGCAGTTTGTGAGCACTTTGTCTTGAGTTGTACCACCATTTTCTGCTGCTTTTCTGAACAAATTTCCGAATTTACTCAAAGTCAATTGTTGAAATTCTCGAACACGTTTTGATTCGATAATGGTTTGAAACCGTGCGTGCCTCCACAAGGGAAATGTGAGATTTATACTAATATTAGTGTAGGGCATAATTATTTTGGTCTTTTTCACTGGTTAATTCAATTTTGAAGACCTAAAATTGACAAACACTTAATTAACCCAAGTTATTTCACAAGTTTTGAGACAATTTGCATCGCAGTAGTGATATATTGTCACATTAAACTCTACAGTGCAAACGAACTGTTGCTTTCAGGAAGCCCCTGACGGTTCAAATCATCTTATTTGCTTACGTTTAACTTAAGACTCTTCTTGAAGATGAGCACCAAGCCACTCTCCATCGACTCTCCGACGACTTTCGCTACAGTAGACTGTACATTCTGGCTAACCGAATTAGCAACAATTTCTAGATATCAGTTTGCTTCTTATACCATTGCGGATGTTGCCTTAATTAGGCTAAGTACAAACAGTCGGCGTACACTTTTCTATCGCAGCTTTCTGTCAAGTACAAACCTTCAGCCCACACTGCAGTTTTGCTTAACGTCAGAACTAACAGCCTGGAGCTACAAAACGAAGTGCTCAGGTAATATAACGTAAAAGTTGCTATGAGCTTTTGAGTTACCCGCACATACCGTATGGTGCGGAATTGTCACAGATAGTGAACTGAAGACCTTACCGTTGTATGAGTGACAATCCAGCACATTTTTGGGAACGTCGGACAATCCTAGTAAGTGTGATAACGTTTTTAAGAACACATCTTTAATTTCAAAAGCATTTCATCAGTTCTTAGAAACATCGGCTTATAATGTTGTAGAAAGCTTTCAAACGCGATCCAATCTCCATTTTTTGCATAAAATGAAACAAAATGCAGGCTTGGGTACTGTTAAAAGTAAGGCGAAAGAGTCATGTAGTGTGCGAATTTCCCTCTTCAAAATTGCGCCACAGTGTTTGCTACGTGATTTTCTTGACAGATCCGTAAGCAAACTTAATTACCCGTAGTTGTTGCATGCAGGTGTCAAGCTCTGCTCGGTTGATGCTTGTTTCGAGGGAGATTGCAAACGCACCCGCCATTTTCAGTGAATTGTCGGATATAAGATGCTCTTGGAACATGTCGTTCAGCTGACCTGCGATGACTTGCGGTAAGTGCACTTTTCAAAAACACTGACTTGTTGGCAAGAAAACCAGCCAGTCAATCTGGAAAGTTTACTTGTTTCCGAAACTACTTTGTATGCCTTTCCAAGTTTTGCTCTGTCCGCGTTACCAGCGATACCGTGACTTCTTGATGTAGTTTTGTCATTTGTAGGGTGTGAGTAGTGCGTATCATTCTACAGCGGACTTGCAAAAATGTACTTCTCATTGTCTACCTGATTCAAAATGACCCCAAAGAGCTTTGAGAGCTGCTGGCTTGTGGAGGTATGTCTCGATCAAGATTGAGCCACGGCGCAATTTCTTCACCACCAGTCCGTCAATCGACTCCAAAGTTGAGACCATCGATAAAAGTTCCCTGGAACCGTTTCCACTGCGAATAGGAGAGAAAATAAAAACGTATTGTTTAAAACGAGAGAAACTACAGAATAAACATCGTGAACAGGTAAGCTGATATAAAAACAAAAAAGTCAAAAGGTGCTGTTTTTTGCACATTGCATTACTTTACGTTGTTTTGAATTTAAATTCACGAATAAACCGCCACTTTTGTATACCCTTTTTTCTATTTAAATAAGGACTGAGGATACGTGATTTTGCGTGAGATTGATTTCCTATTAAAATTTTGCCGATCGATTCCTTGCGCACTCCCATCGTGGAGAGTACATGCTTTTATATACCCATATACGTTCGTACATATCTCGGCTCCATCCCAAAAACTGGAATGGTCATATACGTAAGAAGGAACCTAAGGCTTGTTTTGTATAGAATTTAAAACAGTTCCATCACAATGCAGTATGTGAACGGCATAACTACATTGTGCTTGTCACCCTTCAAGCCAGACCTCTGCAATCCAGTCCCGGGTCTTTTTGTAACAAATTCTTCAGCTTCAGAAACAAATATTAAGTTTAATAATTTTTTGGAAAAAGCTTTGATACAACGGAAAAGGTGTGGCGCGTAACAGACCTTTGGCAACACTTTTATGTTAAAAGCAGTTAAAAACTTCGTCCTTACTTCAACAAATAATCAAAAAGCTTTCCAGCTATTTTTGCTTGAACTTCTTCAGGATGGCAATCCCTGTACACATTGTTCGTTAATGGCACGGCTGTTTTTATGGCGGTGTGTATGGCTACTTCGCCTGAAAAGGTCAAAAACAGTTAGTTTATTTGACTTTCGCAGGCACTCTGCAAAATTATAGTCATCGTCAACTTTACTCTTTTAGAGAAATATGTCAAAACCAACAGTGGTTGCAAAGCACAGTAGTTTTTACCGATTTCACTTTAAAGTGCGTTTTAACATATTATATATCAACGATTTCATAATGTTCGTTATACTTGCGCTACATATAACATTAGGACAGCGTTTTTTATCATAATTAACCTTGAGAAATTTTAATGTGATTGGAAACCAATTGCTTTATGTTGTAAAAATGATAAGACCTCATGGATTAATTTGTACTCATATAACAACTCATGTTTTGCCCACAGTGCACAATACTGCGCAAAAATATAAGTAGGACGTTTGTTCTGCAACTTGATTTTACTCCGACAAGCTTTTCTTTATTAAGAAAACATTGAACAAAAGACATCAGCAACCCATAAAAACATGCAAGGAAAATAAAAAAGCGAAGGTTTTCTCTTTTGCATAGGCGTAATAAATAAATTAGTGCCTGTCTTTTTTCTTTCTGGAGGATCACACAAATACTTCGTCAACGTACGTTAGTTGTTTTAAGCTTAAGAATCCAAACATTGATTTTGACCTGTATACATGGCCATGTCTTGCATATTAAAAAGCCAAGGGGTGCCAAATGATGTCTAACTTGACTTACGTCTAGTCACTGGTTCTTGGTTTGTCGACCGAGACAGTTTGTTAGACTGTAGAAAAATTCAAGTAACATTTCTGCGAAAATGCCTTTCGAAATTTGTGTAGCTCAGTGGAGATCTCTGCTTTAGTAAGTACCTCAGTCAGCTTTCCTTCCGGTTAATGGAAGCCTTTACTTTAGTAAGCATCACAATAAACTTCCAAAGAGGCTTGTTGTCTACATATATACTGTCGTTTGTCGTCGTAAAGCAATTGGTTACATTCGCCGTGAGCTGTACAATTAACATGGTGCTGCCCGGGTTTCTTAACCAAGTGACGGAGACCTTCTCTAAACGTTTCAAAGTATCCTTCAATAGCATGTTGTTAATTTGAACGGGACAAGGAAGACAAAACTTTTCACCGGTGATATAAATATTGTGAGATGACATCCCTTGATGGATTGAAACAAAATAAGACGCATTTTATAAAGAGATGTCGAATCGAATCACGTTGCGTAACAGCAGTTAGTGAATTCCGGTTTTACACAGACGGTCAAACATTTCTTCTACAGTAACACGGAACAGAATTATGAAAATAATTAATTACCTGATTTTTTGTGAGACCCGAGCGCTCTTCTTTTTTTTCTTGGTTGTTGATTCTTGCTGGCAATGGTGGCGGGCCGAGAAGCTACGACGAATGTCAAACGAGTTGAATAATAATAACGCCACATAAACTTAATTCACTCGGTGAAACATGACAGACCTTTCAGGTTCTTGACATATGTATTCTTAGTACAACAGAAAAAAGGCGATCCGCAAGTTATCAAATTAAGAACTGGTTGAAATTACATCAGTATTCAAAGCCATTTTGAAACAACGTAGTACGACAGAGCCCTTTGATGCACCAGTCTCTTTTATATCACCGTTCAACCTACTGTTGTGAACGGTTGCATTCCCTAAATTAGCCAAACACATGGTTGCCAGTTGTAGTTGGATTTGTTATTAGGTGATAAGACTTCCGGTTATTTCAAACCGAAATGGTAAACTTGGCAACGTGGTTGTGTGAGAACAGTTGCTTCGCTTTTTCCACATTGTTCTGTTTGTTGCTTCATAGACTTATATGAGCTTTCGTCTACCATTTTTCATCAAGCAAGAAGTTATTGAAAAATACATGAGGCAATATTCAAATTAGTGAAATGCGAACCATGAGAAAATCCTGAAAACATATTTCTGAGTTCTTCAATGAAGGTAGTTTTCAAGAAAACCTAACTTGCGAAAACAAAGTTTTTTTTTAACAATAAGCATCGTTATGTCAACAGCCAATAGGCACCGCCACTGCGTTAGCACGAAGGACATATCGTAATTCAAGGAAGACCCTGTGATGTCAAGTCTACCACAAGCCAAAAATGTCAAGAACAGCAATCTAATTTTGTCGGCAGAAGTTACAGAATTGCGCAAAAAAGTTTCAAAACATTTTGACCCAAGTGTTTCGTTTCGGTGCTGGGCACCATTCCAGCTTCCCTTTGTTACGAAATAACGGACCACAGTGCGCCGCAATGGACAAGTATATTCTTCTTTCTGCTTATAGTATATTCTTCGACTCCCAGAATAAGCGTGGAAGGAATGACGTTGGCCATGTGTGATATTGTTGCGACAACCGAAGGCAAACAAAAGTTGGGCTTGAGAAGCTCAATAAATTGCTTGAAGTAATCCAATTAACCGACTTCACTCCCACTGCGTCACATCCAATTAAGTGTGAGGGAATACGCGGCGCGATTCGCGCCAGCCAGGCAGGCACGCGACAACTGCCGTTGTCTGCTGCGCAAGTGATCGACATGTCAGCTTTATTCGGTTCTGCAACGTGAGACTAAAATCGAGGCCCGCGCGGCAATAAACTGCGAACATGATGGAAACAATAACGATCAAAAGACGTGAGGAATAAAATGTATCATATTTTTAAACAGAACAAAGCGCTCGGGCTGGCCGTGTTGATGCGGCTGGTACTGTACCAAGGCATGCGCGAGCCATTCTTTGGCGCTGTACGCCGTTCGTGTATTATGTTCCCCTCTGCCCCGGGGGTGTTGCTATTTCTGACCCGGAACATGGTTACGAGTGAATCTGCTCGGCAGTGTACGATTTGTTATTGCCGACCACGAGGTATTTGCTTTTTAGATATCTTTTCCACACGCAAGATAGCTGGAAACATCTGCTTCGGCATGTTTGGTCAGCAAGCAAGTGACGCAAAAAGACTGCCAGTGCTAACGTTCCGTTACTGCCCAAGTCCAGCCTGTCCTGTGCTGAAGAACTATTTGTTACTTCCGAATAATTATCTGAATACCTGTTTTTTGCTAGGCATTCCACGTTTCAGAACTTCACTTTGGTGGTAATTGAACTTTAGCTCAATACGAAAACGCAGCTACTGCCTACTACGTCATCGTTGATCTGCCATTTCGATGAGGAAGCCTGTGTCAAAAGTAAGTTTAGAAAGCACAAATTGTGTAAAAATGTTGGGTATTACAAACAAATCGAACACCGAGATCTATTTTGAGTTTCGACAATCCACTTCTGCGATCTTTTCTTATTTTACTTGCAGTCGTCTCAAACTCACTGATTGTCTCAACTTTACCATACACTGGTCATACCCTATCATTTGTTTGTCAACGACCGCTTGGAAGCATGCTCCTGGTCAATCTTCGCTTCAGCTACTGAAATAGGATTCATGGATCCCAGGAAACATTTTCACGGAGCTCCAGAAAGTCGTTGAGCTCCTGGTCGAGAACTGACGCCCTATACGTCGGTTGCTAACCTGCGTTGTCTGTCCAACTTACCAACTTGAAACTTGCTAACCACATTTTGGCAAAACGTGTAGCCTTATTTGGTAGTATCTGAACGCGCTTGCATCTTTTCGCTTCAAAGTTTTTTACGATTCCGATGCCGTCATTTCCGTCACGAGCTACCAATACAACTTCTGCAGCGCAGTGTGGGTTAAACAGGAATGTAGTGCTAACAAAAAAGGTGTCGGAACGCACTCAAGAAAGGTGCGGGAACGCACCCAAAAAACTAGCCATTTTAAAACAACTTCAAACCCATTTTAAAGCAAAACGTGAAAAAGGTGTGGGAAAGCCGTTCCCACGCGTTCCCGCTCCACTACACTCCTGGGGTTAAACAAAATGAGAATTGGTGATCGAGGCACCAAAACTCGTAATCAAACTTAGTGCGCTAGGTTTTAATCTGGGATATAAACAGCAAGCAATGAAGTTTTGTTCAAGTGACCAAGATATTATCTTTCATTATCCCCAAAAGCTCTAGGAATTAAATGCTAAAAACGATATTTCTGAAAACAGTAAAACTTAGTTTTTGAGGTGGTTTTGTGCAAATATTGACAAAATAAACACATCTTTGACTGCAGTTTACAATCAGTTTGAATTTAAAAATCACNCAGGGGCTTCACCTATTTATGTGCAAATAGTTAACATTTTGCTGATATAGTNTGTTTTCAATAAAATTGTCTTTAAGTAAACCCCACAAAAACANGTAACTCTTAAAATCATGTTGGTTAGCTTGTCCAATGGTGAGTATAACATTTACGCCTAAAGCGGAGTTGCAACATAAGTTTATTTAGAAAAGTTCANCGCAATCTTCGCTATACCTTTTCTGGCGACGCGCACTGTCCAAGGTTCCCGATGTGCAAGGCTGAGTCTGGAGCCTTGGATAGAAACTGACGACGTCAGATCGAAGGTAGAATTGGAAGGAACAGACCGGGATGGGTAGAATGCCACTGCTGGGGAAGTGCAGAGAAACTGCGGGAGAGGAATCTCTGCTAGTTTCCACTGCCCGTGCGAATGTGCCGATTTGGGAAGCTGAGGATACCGAGACTGAGGTCCGAACTGCATGGAGTAATACTCCGTTTTCAGAGAAGTGGGTTTTCGAATGGCTGCAGACTTTCGGAGGTTCATTATTCTGCAGTAAGACTTCACGTCACCTGAAAATCACACGTAAAACTTTAAAACAGTTGCATTACAATTTTCGAAGCATTCTTGAAGTAGCATTGACAAAGGGAAATAATAAATGTAATGCTTTTTATAGCCTGCTCTGAGATGCTTACAGAATGAGGAATCCAGAGATTATAGTAAACGTCTACTTTCGCAGTATCTTTTATTTGCATGTCGTGTTTCACAGGGAACTACCGGTGAAAGCTTTAGGTTTATTCAAATTTGCTGGTAGCCATGTCGCATGGGTTTGTAGACCATGACACAGCAATAATAATGAAATAACATTAACGAAGTGAAAGAGACAAAAAGGGAGAGATGAGTGAAAATTCCACCATGTCCGCAAATTGCAGGCTTTGTCTCCAAAGTCGACAACGCATGCAAATAAAAAAACAAAAACAAGCAATTGTTAAAATCTGGTGATTTCTTGCTTTCAGAAACCACGTGATTCTTCACGTGACAAACTTAACCGCTGTCACAATTATAGTTGTTGATCTTCGATTTGCCTTCTTGTTTTGGGCAAAAATTTCCTCAGTAACTTGCTAAGCATTTTGGGTGTTACTCTCAAAAGTTGACAAGGCATAATGAAAAGAATTAAGGCAAAATCTAATGACTGGCCGTGTAACATCAACAAATAATAATCATTTCATTATTGTCTCCTACCAGCTAAACAGTTCGCCTCAACTTGAAGCAGGGCGGTGATCAGACGGTCGAATGTCGCTCCTCTCGGTTCGTCTTCAATCCAGCAAAGCAGGCCCAGCGCTTTTTGACGGTGAAAATCGCACCCGTTGGCAGCAGTTACAAGGTGCAGTTTGTCCGGATCGATCCTCAGAGTAGTTGCCACTCCCACCCATTCAATCTGTTAACAGACGAGCAGCATGACACAGTAACGCAAAAACTGGTTAAATGTTTTTCTCCTGAACGACAACCGGTTTTAAAAATTGAAATTTGAAAAGCAACTGTCAGCAGCGTGCCTTTTTACGAAATTTCAAAGGCCGACTGTTATTGCAAGGATAAGAGCCAACTCCAAAGATAACTTGATGGCATCTCAGATTCACTTGTGTCTCAGATTGTCTCAAATTCACAGTACGTCACTACTGTGATTTACAATTTTTACATGATCTGATGGTATCTCATTTGAATTCAGACTGCCTAAGTTTGTGATTGGCTTCCTTCAAACAGTTGAACAGTCGAAGCGGCCAATAAACAACTTTCCACGAGTGGGCAAAAATGATATTGCTTTGTTGGCTGTATAAAACAAAATGTTTGTTTTACTGTAATAAAAAGCATTTCGACCAACAAAAGAAGATACTTTCAAGCTTTGCATCCGTCTGAAGCAATTGAGATACAAAGAATGCGCAAGGACGTCTGTGCGGGTTTCATAATTGCAGAAACGTGCAAAGTATCCTGACATGGGTTAACTCTGCTTGTAACATTTGCTGATCAGAGATTTGGTCTAATTGAATCCCCAACGGAATTTTGTCTGAAAAGCATTTAGAAAGATTTGAAGTCAGAAAATTTCATAATTTTTTCCAGTCATCTCAAGCATCGACTAATGTGTCTTCCGTTTGCAAATACTTTAAATAAAATTAACCCTACGCTACGAAGACACCAATGCGCTTGTGTCTTGAAGTGTCAATGCTAATGCAACCTATCAATCAGTGGACAACTGCCCCACACGGAACAAAGTCAGTCAATCAGTAAGAGCAAGACTGAAGCTTTACCCAATAACAAGACGTCACGCAAACATCTAAGTTCGCGCAATGAAGTACAAAAGGTCCAAATAAGAAATTTTACTGGGGGCATTGTGTCGTTTCACCCTGTGACGTCTCATCGAGGGAGTTCATGAGTAGGTTCTGCCGATTGACCAAGTGCCAGAAACATTTCAAATAATGACCTCAAAAATTATTTTCAAGCGCGTACCGTTTAATGATAATGGGCAAAAACTATGAGGTAGAATTTTGGCAATCACCTGTTTTGCTATACGCAAGTTTCGTTATAAGTTAAAATCTTGCATCCATAGCAAGGGGCAAGATACCACTACATATCAGGACAGGTCTGCAGCCACGAGGGGTATTCTGGAATAGTTCCCGTCCAAATTTTGTTGTTCCCAGAAAATTTGTTATACAGTTTGTTTTAAACATACAATAAAAACACAAATCCTGCTCCCCTTAAAATGTGTTTTCCCCCAAACCTTAAAACCTGGCTACGGGCCTGTATCAGAAGCGGTTTCTTTGCTTGACTTGCATTATCACCTGGCTTAGTTCGCTGGCAATTTCGTTAAGAACCTCTTCCAGATTTTCACACTGGTTCAACGGTGTTTCTTTTGAAGTTGCATCTGAAACGAAACAAACTTTGTGAACTGCGCATCGAAACGTCTGCTCGGATGCCTTTGAGATGATGAATGCTGCTGAGTTAGGACAGTTTCAAAGGCTTCGCAGAAATCCATGATGTAATCACTTAAGTTGGGGCAACGGGTTTTCTTCAAACTCCAAACCATCCAAAGCTTGCTTTTGTAGGTTAATCAAATCACTGAACTTGGCCATTTGTAACAGGTTGCGAATGGTGAAAAAATATATTTTCATGCTTTTGCTCTCTGGATGAAATGTCAAAAAAAAGTCGGTGGCCACTAAACGTTATATTAATTTCTTCAGTTAACTGCCCAGTTGCGATTGATGAGTTGCGCGTGATTACAAAGTATAAACCAATTAAAATGGAATCCCTGTTGAATTTTGGTCTCGGCAAACTGGGGTTAAAGTCATTGCCAGATCTATAAACCTGGCACTCCAGTTTGAAAAAACGTTTTGCCAAAAAACTTAAAAATTTTGCTTGCATTTTAGATACTCTTCGTCAGGTCTATAACCTGGCGAAAGTACGGGAAGTAGAACAAGAATTCTTAGGAACCTTGAATTTTGAAAAAAACAAAGATGATAGAAAAACATCTACCTGCAAATTATACAATTAATTTTTTAAGCTTTTTCCTTAACGTTTCGGATATTTCAACAATTCCTTGAGAAAAGAACAGAACTGTTAGCCTTTTTTTTTAAGTACAATTAAATCTATTACCTTTGTACAGTTGCATTGGCGACAACTGCGTCATATCTTGTTGCTTGCGTCACCAGGGATGTACAAAAAACAAACAACTGAACAAATGGTTACGTCAACACCATTGCTTCAAGAAAGTTTTTAAACTTTCAAGTTAGCTTGCTTGTTTGTTGGAAACATGAAGCCACAACCCTCATTTAAACCAGTTCTGACACCACTGCTATTTCTAGATGGTATTCTGTGGAAAGCAATTGAAATTTACTTATTCAAGAGTTAGTGCATATAACCCAAATTTCAAACAAACGTGTTTCAGAAAGACGTTAATATTTTTGTGCTTTTCTCTAAGCAGCATCTGTACATTGAAAAGGACACCACTGAGTTATCTCTTCTTGCCAAAATGACGAAAGTGTTTGCATTTCGCATCATTTCGAACTACATTAATTGTGAAATGAAATAGGAAATGTATTGACTCTGCAAAAGATGAAATAGGAAATGTATTGACTCTGCAAAAACTCAGTTCTGAAAAGCCATGCAAGACTTCTGGCAGGATGATGTAAAATTGTTGCTTTTCTTTTACAACGCTTGCGAGTTTTGTACCTTGAAGTGCAGAAAAAGAAGCTAAATTATTGCAGCAGCACAACTAGCCCAAAATTTTGGGGGGTCCAAAATGTTTGATTTTAGGCGAATAACACTATTTTGTTTGGATACCGCTTTTCAAAGCACAAAATGACTATATGTTCTAAACATTTGGGGGTGACATGGCCCCCTAGGACCCCCTGGCTACGTCTATGAATTATTGCCAGTGACATACATTAATTTTTTTGTCTGGCATGGTTACAAACTGATTTCCAAGTAATTATCCTTCCTTGTAACTCAACACATGACTTGACCGTGAGAAGAAAGAATTGCTAAAGTACTCTACGTGTTCGTAGATAACAGTTACAACATAACCAGGTCACCCGCTCGCATAGGTGAGACCTCCCCACAAGTTCAACCACAGTCGTTTGCATGCTTATAATCAGGTGAGTGAAGTAACAACTGCACCTTGCGCTTTATTTTTTAAAGACTTGGAACTTTGGTCTAAAGTCTGACCAGGCCACGGTATCGAAATATTTGCAGAAAATGTACTTTGTATCAAAACCTGAAATCTTAAAAGGCATTTCAACCAATTAACCACACTGTAAGAGCCACTTATTTGCTGTACTTTCAACCCAGAACGTTTAAGCATGAAATCCCGCTGGCATTGACGCAAAGCCCCAAATGAACCATGAACATCACAATAGGCAAGCCTAGGCTTATTTATTAAATGAGCTTTTGTGGTTCTTTTGCGTCATTTAGTGGCTAGGAAAATTTCAAAGAATCAAGCAAGCCTCTCTGAGGAAGTAGTAGCTCGCCATTCATCATTGATCATGGGCACACGTAAGTGAATAAAGTCAGTAGCTTTCTGATTATTGCCAAAAATATTTTCGCAAAAATTCAGAGTTCAAAGAAATTTAACCATTTTTTGATGCATTCCCTCCAGTTTTGAGATGATTCGCTGTTTCCAAAGATTGCAAGCGACATTTGCAGCATACGCAGTTACTGGCGCCGTAAATAGTGAACTCAAACGAAACTTCACCTCGCATTTTTCTTGCATGTGGAAGACTTCAGCAGCATTGCAGTCATTTATAAAAAGACCTTTTATGTTTATGTACGTGATGTCTGGAACCAGCAATATTGCAATGATTTATTATAAAAAATTTTCTGCTATCCACAAGGTATCCTCTTCCAATTCGCAAACAAACATCAAAACATAACATATCTGAGCCAACGCAAAAAGTATAAGAAACAACACTGCCTTTATTTCAATAAGATACTTTCGCGATTGCTGGTCTGAATAGTCACGCTAAGCTTTTCCGGGATACTTGCTCGAATATTTGCTTATTCTCTGGCATCAAGCACGCTTAAGCGACACCCTTTACTGCCTGTGGTGTAAAATTACTACCTGTATACATTCAAAAGTCTTTTAATTTGATCGAGTCAGCTTGACCCGCTCTGTCGTTGAGGCCTCTTTCAAACCTGCTTGCGCCCCGAGCAAATAGAACAGCTCCTATCGCCGGTCGTAGGCGCTCTGTGAGTCCGGCGTCGACATTCTTCTTTCCTGTGCTGCTTTTGTTTGCCACTCCACGACGGTGTAACAGTGTCAGGTTACTGAGCGAACAAGCTTAGCAATCCTTTTTAAAAACAATACCAGCACGATTTCGTTTTGTGGGGGTGCCAAGTGGATTGAACGTGACTGGTGTCGCTTATGCTACGCCAACATTATTAATAAGCAAGCACAATGTGTCTCCTAAAACAAGGTCTCTATATCGCCTGAATGTTTTGCCAACACTCATTCCTGAATCGGGATCTATATATGAAAAAAATGCTTGAATTCTGCTTGTTCAAAAGCGTCATGATATCTTAGCAGACCAAACATGAGCTGAGGCACATATCGACATGAAATCGACCGTTAGATCTCGGGCAACTTCTGCATAATCACTGGTGCAATGAATGGTTTATACTGAAACTGAACGTGATGAAACGCTTTGACTGAATTACCTTCATTTTCATTCTTCGGATTAATTCCCTCAATCGTTGTGAGGTACCTGGACAATAGTAAGCAAGAGCATAAGCGCATTACTTTGTCTTCATCTCCAGTCGCTTCTTAAATAGAGCACCGTTTTGACTGCACAGGCCTCTTGGGGTCTGTTTGGAGCCTGAAAATAATGCGAGGGGCTGTTTGTGCTGTCAAATTGAGAAGCGTTTAATTGTTTCAACCGCTATCAATATGGACTATGAAGCATGAAAACGATTTCTTCGCGTTTAAAATCATAAACTAATCTTTTGTTAAAGTGTCTATAAAAATGCTTTTGTTTCACTTTACTGAAGTTCCCCACATATTCTGTCTCCGAAACGAAGTTCTTTTGTTCATTTGGCACAAATTTTTCATGGCTGACAACAAAGCTGGAGGAATCAGATTTTCGTAAGGGCGCACCCAAGCATCCATAACGTTATTCCTTACTTACTTTTAAAAAGGAAAGCGCATAGCTTTCTTGGAAACTTCCTGCCCTCGATAAATTGTGCACCTTTTGCACTTTTCCAAATTTTTCCAGACCTTTTCTAATGTGAGTTTGCGCGAAATGTGTTTCTCATTCCTCATAGATATTGCATTTTTTTTAAACTTCAAGATGCCCGTTGTAAATCCTGTTGACCGTTACACCACACCTCAGACAAGATATGTTTGCTCAGAGGCAAAGAAGAGCACGGCAAATACATTCATTGACCAGAGAACAAGTTCCAGTCGTGAGCAAACAGGCCGGGTCTTTGTTGCAAGAAGCTGTGAATGTCAGCTGATAATTGAAACGCCGTGTCATCATGTGTGCTTTACATGCGTTTGTCGGTCGTTGGCTTTTAAATACGATCGAGAGTTTTAAAATGTCATCGCTTTCTCCTACAAGCAAGGCAACTGTCGTAAAATAACCAGAGCCAAGTACTCGTCGACTATAAAGCGCAGACGACACAAAATATCCTTGCATATTAGAAATGGTTGGGCAAAGTACTGTATATATGCTCAAACTGCTTCCTGTGTACCAATGAAGAAAATATACCAAGGTATTTGTGCAACTCTTAAAAATTTAGCTGATGTTTCCCCCGTCATATCTTTTCAATGTTTCTCAGATCTTCTTCAAATCTCAGACGTATGGTGCATTTGTCCTGAAATGGACCGGAGGCTTCATGGGAATGTTCTAAATAGCTTTCCAATGCACTGATACTGTGGGTTCATTGTATGCGTCACTCAGTAAAAAATACGCTACAATGTTATGTCGCGATTAACCCACTTCACCATGGGGTCCGCGGGGAGGGGGAAAAACGCGGATTTCGCCACTGGAAATTGGGACTAAGGACGAAAATTTCTAGAAAATCTGAATTAAGCAGCTTAACTCCGATTAATTGATTTAATTCATGCAATGACAGTTTATTTGCCGGTATGACACTCACACTGTACAAGAGTCAGGTTCACTGTTCTGGTGTCGTGCAGTGATGAGCTTGCAGTTCACTCTTGTCCGCGCCTTTGCCTGCAGAGGCAGGTTGGGAAACTTGCGAGTTGGTTTTTATACTGATGGTCCTTATTGCGTAACAGTAACATGGAAACAAATCCTTAAAGGTTAACGTCAAGTTACGGTAGTTAGCGCAGGGTTGCCAGATGGTACCCAATTTGGCAAATATTGCCAAAAATCACTGTTTTCCAAAATATTTGACAATTTTATTTTGCAATATTTGTTTGTGCTAAAATTTTTCCATTTTGCGAAATACCAGTTGTCAATATTGACAAAACAATTAATTTCGGATTATTTATCAAATAAATACCCAAAATTTAGACAGAAAATGCAGCTCAACAATTATCGTTGCGAAATATCATTCTTATCACACTCCAATTTCCGCGAAGTATAGACTAGTACTGTGCTTTACACTGGAACTACAGTTCAATTGTTTTACATTAAAAATGGAAAAGTTTGGAAAAATGTGAATTGCAAAAAGCATTAAGTATCGGAAAATCAGTATTGCTGATAACATTGCCATTCTCAGAATTTTACAAACACATGCCATATTCTTTGTCAAGCACCTGGAAACACTGCATGAGTTGGCGTTTTGCTGCATGTGACTGTTGAACGCAGATATCGTGGGAGGTAATGCAACGAGACATAGTGGTAGACCATGTAGTTTTATACTGGGTGAAAAGAAGCATGAGTGAAAGGAGTATCACTACCAACGAAGCGCAATTTTTGAGACTGTTCCCGTAACATGCAGCATTTTCTTTGTGGTGTAGAAAGTGTAAAGCTTTTTGTGAAAGTCCATTTGTATTGCAACGTCACTCGCCGGCAACCTGAAAAGGATAATCAAAACGTCCAAGTTGCCTTCCTCTCTGGAAAAATTTCTGCGGACGCCCATGCGCGTGACTGAATAGAAAAATTGCAATCATGCAACTGGCGCTTGAGCGAGTTACTGGCACTTGAGCGAGTTACTGGCACTTGAGCGAGTTACTGGCACTTGAGCGAGTTACTGGCGCTCGAGCGAGTAGCAAGTACGTGTCCGCGACGCTAACGGTGACTGAGACCGCCACTACCTCTGAGAGAAATTTTACCAGGGAGTACGAAGACTAATACTGGCCCCCCTAGCTTCTGGGGACTTCATCGAAGCTTGTATAGCTTGTTTGTATAGTAATCAGATTAGAGATAAAACAGCTACCATTCTAAGACTTAGAAAAATATTAATTGTTATACGGGCAACTGATTTACACTAGTGGTCTTGGCCTTGATTACACAAAAACTTTGCGCACGTGCTTTTATCATCCCGGGCCCTGGCACCTGCCAGGCCGATTCGGTCTGGGGACATTTCGGTCTGAGCCATTTCAGTCTGGGGACATGTCGGTCACTATGAAATCTTGCAGAAATCTTACATGTTAACATTTTAATGCAAACATACTTAAATCAAAGAGAGTTTTATTTAAAAAAAATACAAGCATGATCCAAGATCCAACAGTTAATCACTAATCAGCACCAACATATGATTTTCATTAACACCAGCAAGCAAATTAAATCATTATCGACATTTTGCAATTAAATACAAATTCTTCAAAGTCATAATTACAATTCAGATTTAATCGCAATCATGCATGACTCCTCAAAGGGAGTTGTTATAAAACCAGCTAGAGTGACATTTCACCTACCTATAAACATTTAAATAAACGACTGTAATGAGTTGCTTATGTACAGAAATGTCGTGACCGAAATGTCCCCAGACCGAATCGGCCAGACCGAAAAGTCCTGTTCCGCACCTAAACACCAAACTCAGCCCTAATCATCAGTTTTCTCAGCGTATTTGATATGTCGAGTATTACTCTGTGCATGGGCATATGGCGTGAAGTCAGAAATTTCGCTTGACACCGGCGTTAGGTGAACTATTAGCTAACGTTGCAACAAATTTTGCTTGCATCGTGCCCGTGACAACACACATTACCTGTGACAACACACGCTGACAGGAAAACGAACACGTTTCTCGCCATAAAGGTGAATAAACAACGAGTTAATCAAATTTTTTCCGACACCGCGCTTCTCGTTTCGTGTGCAAACTGTTTCGATAAAAAACTACAGTCAAACAAACTGAAAGGACGCAAGTGGTTTTTGACAATTAAAAAAAGTTTTCAAAACACTCACACGGTAATTAGCTTGTAGGGTATATAATCGGGCGAGCAGCATCAAACAAAGGACTTGGATCATGGTCTATTGTGGGAAAGTGGTGGAAATATTTTTCAAGAATGGTGATGGTAGCGCGATTACAGTTATTTTAAACTTTCCTGGAAAAGAAGGTTCTGGTACCAGCAGTTCCAATTACGCTGGAGCGGGTTTTTCCACCTTTTGTTTGCTCGTCAAGCTGGTAAATATTTCTGAAGGTTTCAATAACCTTCTCTTACCTGATACTTTCAGAGCGATTATGGCTAAGTCAGCAGCAATATACATGGCTGCCTACTAGCTTTGCATTTTAGTAAATTTAAAAGCAGTATATTAGGAACGTGCAGTAATAGATGGAGTTCTGCTCAACACCTCGATGTGTTTTGCAACTATAATCACGGTGGTTATGAATTATTATCTATCGAAAGGAATCCTTTCAAAGTCAAGAATCAGACAACATACGATCTCAGAAAATTTATTTGGTCTAGGCTACCAGGCAGGCATCTTCAACTCTTATTCAATAAGAAGCTGTTTTCCTTAAACATTTAAGGATGACATGTTTAATCTTTATTGTGGCGACCATCATTGGGACCAACAGTAAACAAATAAAAGTTTCTAACATGGAGAGGCCAGCAGTTTTCTGTAGAAAATGTTTGTTGAAAGATTCACAGAAATTCCATGTCTTGCATGGAAAGAAATTATTGCCAGTTTATGATGAAAATCCTGACCAGCACTATCTGTCTTTGGGTGACAACCAACTCTTTACCGTCCACGAGGGTGAACTTTTGTTTCTCTCACGTCGGAGATCCGGATGAAACGGGTTATTTCTCATTAACTGCCGCCTGATGCCATTTGCACTGATCACCATCCTGAGTTTCGAATTGCCGCCGAAACGTCTTGCGTTTTGGTGATGAACTGCTAGTGTCAATGAACTGTCTCGAAACACGGCGATTCATTGGTTGCGTTGAATTTATTTTGAGCAACGTCTTACTTTACGCTATGTACACATTTACTTCTGAATTGACCACCGCAAAGCACTGAAGTGCTCGTTACGCGGATAGACCTTGAACCACCATGTTTGGTTTTGTTCGCCATCTGTTTGCAATCCCAGCGAAAATTGACCTTTTATTGTCCCATGAATAAACTCACCACAAGGTCGGTCCCCGGATGAACCTGGCTTCCAAGATTTCCAGTAACTCATTAGAATTTTGCTTTTTGACGAGCGCTGCGCAGCATCCACCGCAATCAATGGGTGGGTCTGTGTCGACGAAAGCTGAACTCATGCTGCGACGTACGATTTTTGACACTGCGTTTTTTGAAAGAACAAGCGCACTAGAACCACAACAGCATGAGGCAGTTCCTCACGTTCCTAGAACTTCCAAGCACTCATCCCGTTCATGCCGCGATGTACGAACAGTCGTGGCAGGAGCAACGAAGCTGGAGAGTCTCAAGACTCGATTTGGGCCAAGTCATCTGGGTTAAAAATACGTGGCTCACATAGCATCTCACATGGAGCGGCAGATTCATATCTTAGTGTAGTATTTCGCACAAAGCAGGAACATCGAGTCCAGGTTATTTCGTTGCTTCTATTTAAAAAACGCAACTTAAAACTCCGTCGTTAAATAAAATGAAGATGCACCTTTCTTAACCGTGTTCGCAACAGTGGCCAACAAAGACGTCAACACTGACCATTTATTGGCTGCAGGGGCGTAACGAGGTTAGATGGCGCACGGGGCAAGAAGCAAGTTTGGCGCCCTCATGTTCGAACCTGTGGTCTTTCGGAAGCAAATATACTGTATTGAAAAAGTATTTGTGACATTGTTGGGACGTT
>JGI24022J15233_10001079_pt1 | contig 21200 bp, 14 predicted proteins | sample Ectturendosymbi2_FD_15233 | JGI IMG/M metagenome (IMG submission 15233) | reverse complement strand
CACAATGAGAGCATGTTTGGGCAATTTTAGGCCAACTTTGCCTGGCCCTGGGCCCCAGGCCAATGCGAAATTTTTTTCGCTCAATGTTTTTTTAGATTCTTGACTCGAAAACGAGCCTTTAGAGCCCTTGATTGTCTTGCTAGCATATCTGGATCGAAAATTATGGCTCAAAAAACAAAAAATGGTCAAAATTTTGCTCCCACAAACGCTAATCTGGTGGGAATTTGATCCCTGACTATAGCTGGCCATAACTCGTCGTCAGAATGAGCTAGAGAGCCGCTCAAACCCTGTAAAGACTCGTGAAATCATGTAGTTTTCAATAAAAAAAATACATTCTGTTTTTGGATTTCGGGTTTTCTGTTGATGTATACATAATGAGAGGATATTTATGCATATTTGCATATTCTTTGATGACGTCATCAAGCCACTCTTTAAGACCCGCAGAGCCATTTTTTTGACACAAAGTTATTTTCGATTTTAGGCCATATTTTGATTTTTTTGGGGGGTTTTATTGATTTTTTAGCGTTCCTGGACCCCAAACTAGGGCCAATGAATGGTAAGTTAATTAGGGAAATCCCCAGAAATTGCCTAGCAGATCGGTAAAGTATTTGGGTCTTTCTGGCCTAACTTTGGAACCAGAAATGCTAGAAAGTCGATCAAGGGCTCTAAAAACTCGTATTCACGTCCGGGATCCAATAAAACTTTGAGCCACAATATCTGCGCGTTGAATCCGCGGATAACATTATAACAATATTCGCAAAACATCCTCCAATCATGGGGCCATGGACCAAAAAGACCCAAAAAAATTCTGAAAACTTTTTTAAAATCTAATATAGAAGACTTCACGAGTCTTTAGAGGGTTTGAATAGCTCTCTAGCTCAATCTAATCTGGCTGCCAACCACGAGCGGCTAAAGTCGGACAGAAGTGGCCAATGTCGCCTTTTTTGAAAATTTCAAATTTTTGCCAAAAACTGGGTTTTTGAGCTATAATTTTGTCTCCCGATGTGCTAGCAAGTCAATCAAGGACTCTAAAGACTCGTTTGCGAGTCACAAATCCGAAAAAACTTTGAGCGAAAAAAGTTCGCATTGGGCTGGCGACCAGGGCCAGGCAAAGGCGCCAAAAATGCACAGACTTTCTCTCATTGTGACGTAACACACAAAGAACCCAAAATCCAAGCCTAAAAAAATTTTTGTCGAAGACTTGCCGAATCCGTAGAGGTTTGATCAACTCTCTAGCTCTATTGGTCGGCAAGTTATGACTGGCCAAAGTTTGGGCCACTATAGTGGCTTTGCGGTCCTTAAGGGATAAGAAGCAGAGTAAAGACGCTCTGCCTTAAAACTAGCCTTTTTCCGTAATATACCTTCAGACTTCCTAGCCAGAAAACATACGTGGCAGTAAAAGTTTCCTATAAATGCTTTGCGATCTTCTCGGTTTTTCTAAAAATTTTTTGGTGTTTGCTCATATCACTGACTTTTTCATCGATCAGTAAAATTATTCATAACAATTTCAGGTGGAACACGGAAAACTGTTGGAAGATTATGCCGTGAGCTTCATGGAGGTGACAAGTGCGCTGTTAAGCGAAAGCAATACTAACAGCTGGAAGAAAATTGCGACGACACAAAGCGAAAGGGACGAAAGCGGTAAATATAGAACGAAGAATTTCTTGTGATGGACCGATATCCAAATAATATCTATTGCAGTTTATGCCAGAGTTCCTTCTTTTAACCCAGTGATTCTCAATGTGGTCCAAGTGGACCAACGGTGGTTCACCTGGAATTTCTAATGGTCCACAGAGAGTTCCATAAATCCCTGATAAAACGTTCCTGAAAAGTGTAACCTCCACTGTACAAAAAATAACGTAAGGTGTCAGAATAGCAAAGTGGTCCATCGGATATTTTTTTAAAAAGATGGTCCACAGGCCAAAAAAGGTTGAGAACCATTGTTATTACGTATGTTCAGTAACAGTACACAAATGTGACTGAAGTCAAAGCAGACTTTTTCTTCAGAAATTATTAGGGAAGCTTACAGTGTCACTCTGGCAGGAAAACACACTTGTTAAAATTTTTGCAAGCAGCATACACAGGACATGTACAAAAATACCTACCATGCCTGGATCACGTTTCTTTATGTGAGTTACAAAAGAGCATCATCTTTTACTGTACTTCATGCATTAGCTGTGTCCTCAGGGAGGCACTGGGTATACATGAATTGGAAAATGCAAAGTATTAGTGGGCTTTGCAATTTACTTCAAATTTAAATTTGCACCGGAAGGATTTGCAAGACTATTAGAACTTTTGAACTGTTAAACGTATAATTTCACTTGGAATTTTACATGAATATGTTTTCTTGCTTGTAAACGTCACCTATGTAACGTTAACAGCTCACTCGCCTTGTGTTGGAGGAGCCATTTCTATCACCTACAAGTTTTTTTTCAAAATGAAGAGCTGGCCAGAAGATTTAGCAGCCCTAATGCGACGATACAGAAAAATTATTGGTTCGCGATGGCAACAATACGTTTTATACATGCCTCCATGAAAAATAATTAACCACGTGTTGAACACATGCTTTGAATGAATATCCACCGGAAAGATACGCGTTAACGAAGAAACCAACGCACATCTTGTTCATTATTAAAAAGAAATAAACTACGGTTTTCGGCCAACCATTACGTACCCAATTTTTAAAACATGAATAAAACATGCGAAGTGTCGACAGCTACAAGGTCAAAGGACGGACAACAAGGTACATGTACCGAATTATGCTCGTGATGATCGTTGGTCTGCTTTGCTTCATCAACAGTTTTGCAACGAACAGGACTGTCCAACGAAAAAAGTGCAAACGGTTTGTCAGAGCTACTGGGAAGGGGCCAAATATTTTGACTTTAAACGAGCAACGTTATTTGGTTTGGGATACCGCCTCTCGAAGCACAAAAAGACAAGATATGCTATAAATTTGGGGGCATGGCACCTTTGACCCCCTGGCTACGCCGATGGTCAAAGCCAAACATTTCAGTAAATGTAAGTGCATGACAGGCGACTGGTTTGCCCAAAAATGAAAAAAAGGCTATCATGCCAAAGGTTAACTATAGAACAATTGCCCGAGGAAAGAGGTGCGATGCAATGGAAGTGCTTCCGGTCGAACTTCCTCAAAGCCGACCTACCTCAATAGCTCGTTTTCTGCAGAGTCACAGGTCTTGCGCAAAGATTCAATGCATACCTGCAGTGGATCAGGTATTGCAAGCGGATGGCATGCCTGTAAAGCCGACCCGACCTTATTTTTTGAACTCGTTCGGGTCATAACCAGACTGTAAGAAACCACAGCTGATTTTAGTGCAATTCTCAGTTTGATTTCAACCTTGCATTTTTTCTTTGAAACTTTTCTAACGGAGTTACGTGCAATGTTGTCCTTTGTCAGCTTGTGTTTGTGTTTTATCATGTTAAGGTGGATTGACACCAACCACCCTGCTGAAAAAGCTTGACGACGTGATCGACTACTATGTCGAGCAGACCTCCGTAACGTCGAAGCTTGATACAGTTATGATCAATACCAGCTCGTTAGAAGTCCGCGTCGCGACGCTCGTGAGCCCCGCCAGATCACACCTAGACGTGACCGCTGACGGATCGGTCAACCGAACAAATTCGAACAAAAATACTTATCAAACAAACGGAACCAAGAGCACTGTAGTGACTGCGCTCTACAAAACAGTTCCGCAAATCTTGAACGCCTGTCTGAATCCGACCAGATATCACCCGAACAACAGGACAACAACCAGCACGCCTGTTTTAAGGTCCACCGGTAAACCCCTGGGACTAAACGCTGCTTCTTCGCAAAAAGACAAAATAATGAAATTGTCTGGCAACACGACTGTCAATGCTTGCTTGCGCATGGGGTTTCCTGTGAATGACGTCCTTTGCACCGACATGCTCAACAGGTCAGTAGGTCTCGGTGGCGAACCTGGCTTGTCTGGCTACTGGACGTTTCCCTCACATTCTGACGTGCTGTCAATCACTGCTTATGAGTTGGATGGATATCACAAGTTTAAACCCAGAGAGAAACCGGTGAGATTTCGAATCCGAGGCAGCGATAGCAAGTTGAAAACAAAATGCGTATTTTTTGATAAAAAGTCAGACATTTGGTCTGACTTTGGCTGTCAAACTGTTTCCACAAGCAAGGAAGTATCGACTTGCTATTGTAACCACACCACGAACTTCGCTATTTTGCTGTTGGTTCCACTACCTTCGACAAGCAACAACGATGCGAGGCAGACACCTGCTGCGGCTGATTCACCACAATTTCAAAATCTCATTTGCGACTACTTTCAACATGTAAGTTTATTATACACGATTCGTGATTTTTTAAAAAGAAGGAGGTGCTTTTAAAACTACTCTTGTCCGTAAACGCTCCGAATCTTAAAGTTGAGGATATAATGTCACTTCCTAGATTTCAACTGTCATCGATATTCTTATTCGAGGAAAAGGATATTGGCTAATACAGACATTTGTTACAAAAATAAAGATGCAATTTTCAGATCCTGCATTAGTGATGGTACATATTTATTTGCATGGGACGGAAGTTTGTTTGTTGTTTATATTGAAAAAATAAGTTTGGTTTGTTGATGGCGACCACTTCCAAAGGGGTTCTAGTCAGGAAATCGTTAGAAATGTGCAGACAAAAACACAAATCCTGCAAGCTCGAACACCCATCAACTTCAAGTGACGAAAGAACTGTTTTATTGCTTTGAAAAAAAAACAAGAAAAGCACTGAATAACCAAAATAAGCAAAGTTAAAAACTACCTTGTTTGTTGACGAATACTCATCCGGTAGGATTCCACGGCTTTTTTGAGATTATTCACCCATCAAACAAATTTGGATTTATCCCCAGAAGATGTACAAATATATGTCCTATACCCTAACTCAGGATGTACCACCAACCTTTTGAAAGCTTCAACGCAACAAGGCTTTTCTTCTTGGCAAAGGTAGTAGGTCTAAATAAAATTGACGAATATTTGAAAAAGTAAGAGGTGTGACATGCTATCGTTTATCATATAATTGCAAGATCAGTCTGTTGTGGGGTTTCTGTTCTGCTGACATCAACATATGGAGAGTTGTGTTCTTTTACGGCGCTGTATTCTAGAGTGACCAGCTCAAAATTGATAAATCCGTTTCAATTGCTTGATCATTAACACTGCCTTCAGAGTGCAAGTTTTTTCATTCAGAAATCTCTACTCATAAGTTGTTTTTTTGTTCAAAGTTCACTTTTCAACTTTTGGTTACAGATATTCAGATACGTGGCAGGAGGGCTGTCGATTGCGTTTTTGCTGGCAAGCATACTGTTCTTCGCATATGCCAGGCAAACATCGGAAAGAACCAAAGAGAGAAACACTGTGCATATGTTCTTTGCCATATCCATGCTACTCTTGCACGCAATTTTGCTGGTAGACATTCCTGAAAGCTTGCGTTACTCAGTGGATGCTGAAGGCTTCTCCGAACACTGGATTTGCATCATTTTAGCAGCTCTGACACACTATTTTCTGCTATGCACCTTTGCATGGATGACCCTGGAAGGTATTCTTCTCTTTCTTCTGGTTGTGGCGAAGCAGATGCGTCGAAAAAAACTTGGAAAATGGAAACACGTTATTGGCTGGTTATTGCCACTGGTGGTAGTGATCATCACACTTGCCGTAGGAAAATTGGCAAAAGGTGCGTATTTTAATGAAGCAAATTTTTGTTTATGTGTAGTTTCTTTTCACATTTCTTGTCTTTCATTATTTTAAATTTAAACCTCCCGTTTTATATACCTGAAAATCGAGAACTGATTTCAAAACTAATTTTGGATTTAAAAGAACTAGTTTCTTTTCTAAATGACTCTATCATTCAACGTAGTGTTTTTTTCTAATTTGTCGTTTCTGATTTCCTTCTAAACTGGTGTTTATCACTAGCTTTATTTAAAATACACATTAAAATTTGGTACTTTCAACAGGTTCGTATTTGCTACGCACCAGCGTAAAAGCTGCTGACAACGAAGGTAATGCTTTGTTAATATTTTTTACGTGACGTTCTCAGAAAATGTTTGTTGCAAGAGTCTGCAAAGTTTGAACATCACTTTTTCGTAAAACTCTTTTTACCATTCACAAAAATCGAGATTTCTGTATTCCAAAATGGGCAAATAAATGATAGCTGAAGACAAAAAGTATGTAAATACTACGCGTTAATTCAAAAACGCGTGTAATCAGCTCTTTGGCATTACCAGTGTTATACGTTTCGGCACTTATTGGCTTTACTGGAACTTGATATTCTCCGGGAAAAATCAGCAAACGGTTTTCGACGTAATAAAATCATTACCAGGGGTTAATTTACTGATCACGTAACACCTTTGAATAACCTGTTTTCTGACCAACATTGTTAAACGCAGGCGGGCAAGCAGTTCAAGAATGTTACCTTTCAAAAGATCTTTCTTGGGCTGCCTTTATACCAGTAGCAAGCTGCATAACATTCAACTTCTTCATCGTGTTGCGAGTTCTATGCGTAATTGCGAGATTGACAAAAGAACGTCGCCTGTACAGGGTAAGTATCTCATTTCCGTGCTGTAAATTCATTTTTTACGATCATTTGTTTAAAAATGTAGGACAGAGAATGTGAGAAGTTTGTTTTTAGCGAATTTACTTCGACCTTGAGAACTGTGCAGTCCATGCATGAGCAGTGTAGCTTCATGCATTCCATCTAAGCAGTTGGTCTATTTCGTCTTGCTTTCTTTTATCTTCCCAAGTGCAATGAGAGTTTTAACATTCTAACATCGGGTCCGCTCTCTTGGTTCTCATTACATTTCACCAACAACAGCAATTTTAAAATCATTTAGCCGAAACCTAATGGTTGCAAACTGTCAGAAAATCATTTCTCATGTTACTAGTTCTTTTGAATGGGTAAAAATTGTCTACGGCCATTCGTCTTAATTGCCAAAGCGGTCGGATTTGGATAGCGTAACACGAAGTGGCTTAGGCCTGGTTAGCTTGAAGGTAAATGAGAATGAAGGCTTTATGTAGCTTTTGAAGTTGCTTCTCCTAATTCGCTTAATTTGCTCCTGCTACAGATTGTTGGCAACGTTGCCAAGCAGCAATTCCAAACGACTGCACAAACTGAGAGTGCTGTAATTAAATATAGCTTGACTTTGTTTCACCAACTTCAGCGTACCACGGACATAACATTTGCGACAAGACGCCTTTGAAAACTTGCATGCATTAGCGTCAGGCAGACTGCAGATCATAAAATCTATATGCTGATTTGTTTATCAATGCTGTTTGAACTCGGAACGAGTTGGTATTTTAACAGGAGTCGTGGATCTCAGACGACTCTGATTGAGATTTTATTTCAACGGTTGCCCTACGTTTTCTGTGAAATTATTTAAAATACTAAAAAAAACGAAAAAACACATATTGCAGAATGACAACGTTCCATCGCAATGTCACTCGTTTATTTCTGTTTTCACGAAAATCCAAATTTCAAAGCGGAAATTCAGTAAGGTTGAGAAAAAAACAAGACAAGTTTGGAATGCTGTGTTTTACGTCATATACGTAACACACTTCCTCGAATTACCAAATGCCAATCACAGCTGGAACAGGGTTTCGCAAGAATCAACCAGTGAACAGGTTTCGCCATAAGTAAAAGATGTAACACCAGCTAAACCGCGAATCTTTTAGTAATGCGTATGGATTGCAAAACGTTTATAAGGTGTCATTGGTTTTAAATCGAAATTGATAATTTTTGTTAATTTCTATATCTGTAATATCTTAGCAAAAGCTACTGCAGTATGTGCTCATTACAATTCAAAAGCAAACAACGTTTCCTATAACCCCAATGTGCCACTTGATGGAGTGTCTGTTCGTGCTGATTTTCCATCGACTTTACGCTGTAGGGAATATGCTGGAATATTGCAAGTTATGTGATCAAACGTTGTGTAAGAATGTACTAATTTTGGTAAAAGCAGGGTTTTTTAAGGTGTTTTAGGGACCCGATTCGGGTCCCTAGAATTGACAATCGGGTCCCTAGAATCAGAGAAAATTATCATCCGGTCCCTAAAATCTGAGAAAATCGGGTCCCTAGAATCAGAGAAATCGGGTCCCTACAGATCCATACCGGGTACCTAACATTTTCCTTAAGAAAAACCCTGGTAAAAGTTAATTTGTTTAATGATATTGTTCGCAGTCTCTAGCAAGGCCTCAACAGGAAATCTTCGAAAGTGTCACAAACTTTTGTATAAAATTCCTTGCTTTTGTTGTAAGAATAAGCTCACCCAGCTGTTGGTTATCAGTATCACTGCCGTAAACGATTCTTATTAGTAAAACGTCTGCCTTCTGTGCTTTACAGCCTGCATCAGAACATTCCTCCACAAACGCTCTTAACGTGAAAGCACTGAAAAAGTCTTTCTCCGCCTTCTGTAAGTTAAATCCGATTCTTGGTTTCCCGTGGATATTGGGTGTGGTGGCTTCATTTGTACCAGGGCAGCACCGGTGTTGGATGTTGCTTGCTCACACGCTTCTCAACGGCTTCCAAGGTAGGTATCTTTTTGTCCTTTTAATTGGTGTAAATGTCACTTTTCTTAAATCCTTTTTTGGGATATATCTCTGAAACGGTGCGGGGTACATTGGCTCAGGCAAATATTCAGACGCTTGCGAGTAACCCACATTTGAAAGCTTCTCAGCAAAAACGCGAGATGACCCGGAAAAGTTACTGAAACTAATCGACCAGGTTTTTCTAGACTAATCTCTGTAAAGCTCACTTTGTACAAGGACGTTCCTGTTACAGGCTGGAATGAAGTTTCAATTAAATTTTTTCCTGTACACGTTAAAAGCTGCTGCCTTCAAACAGCGTTTATGTTTTTCCCCACAGAAAAAAATGTAGTGAATTGTTCATTTCATATCTCTTTCTTTGCTGGAGCAGCGTATGATCACAATGGCATCATTATTATCAACTGCACTGCAACACGCAAAAAGTGCTTTTAAATGCTCTTTGCTGATGCATATCATTTTGTCATACGTAAAGAATCCGAAACAATGCAGCTAAACCGAAACGATTGTGAAAAAAATCGCATCGTTTCACGTTTCCGAGGTCATGCTTTTTGGCGCAAACAGTAGTTTCATTGGAGTCGTTTAAAAAGTTAGGACACAATCTGTTGACCAGGTTTTCTCGCCGAGCACACCTCTACAGTTAATATTCTTCTGAGGGTTTGAAGTTGACGGTCGTATTGTAGTTGTGTTTGGGGCCGCAGAGAAATTTAATTCGGTCAGATTGAAATGGGAACAGAACGTCTGTTGGATAATAACCTCCGTTGCACAGTAAGTGCTGGGTCGCAAACGCTATCTATCGTGGTATTACTCAATTCAGCAAAAAGTGGGGCTTATCCAGATTGCCATAACCCTTTCACAACCAAGCAGGCCATTCTTGCTCTGCAGCAGTTTGTAATGTGACGTATGTGGCAGTGCCAGAAAAATTTGAGACGCCCTGTAGCGGCAGCAAAATCATCGAGCACTTGCAAAAAAATTGAGTGGTGATGCAGGAAAAAATTGAAAAGTCGCTAACTGAAAAAAACTGTACTGTTGCAAAGCTTTCAGTCACAAACTTAGATTAAAGCATTGTGACCAGGTAGGTTTATGCACTGTGAAATATTTCTAAATATGTCGGGCACAAATGTAAACAAAATCGCAGCAACAAAGCACAATGATCTGCAAAGTTAATTTTATTTACATAAAAACCCGAATACCAATCACTCACTCACAAACAGAAGAGGCGGGAAAAACTTTTTTACCGACTTTTGTAACTGTTTTGTAATTTTTTTAAAAAATAAGAACTTTACTTCCATTAAATGTCGATTAAGATCAACTTGATTTAATTTTAGCGGTTCAGTTCTAGTAAGTGGTGCCAGCATTACTCAACCACTTTCCACAATGTAAAATTAACTTCAGATTTTACGCTTATTACTTTAAAAAACTATGAAGTTTACTAAAAAGCATCCCTTTGTTGCTAGCTGAAAATCTGAGTTGTTTACGGTGAGACGGCTGATTTATAAATTCGTCACTGCAATTCCCTAACAGTGTTTCAGTTTGTAGGCTCCGTCATTTTGGTTTCCGCTTTCACGTTTACGTCAGCGTGTTTGCTGCTTGCAGGTGTTTTCTTCTTCATCGTCTGCGTCATTCAAAATGAAGAAAGCCGTACACTGGTTCACATTACTTGGAGAAAGGTTCGACACAACACTCACAGCCTTGTGAGTTCTGTCCGAGCCCGCAAAGGCTCATCATACCACGGCGCAACGCCTATGCGGCGGTGTGTACATACGCCACCTGGCAGTGGGCGACACACCCAAACTACTCCAGCTGTTGCGGGAAGAGTTGCAAACAATTTTAGCAACATTGCGGGCATGATGCAACCTTGTGAAAGCGTCTGAAAATAAGAATTTTGTTTTTTTTGTTGTTTTCTAATGCCTATTGATTTTTTCTACTTTGTCTCAAAGACTTTTTAAATTAAATTTTTCGAGATAAAAAGAGCGTGTCACACTTTCGCAGAAAGGTTTTTGAAATGAAACTGCGAGAAAGAACAGTCAGACTGTTTTTTGTCAGAATGCTGATGTTGACTGGTAAGAAAATATTATTGCTATGAAATGAAAAAAAAAGTTGACAGACAAAAATAGAAACAGGACAACGAATAATGCAACAATACATTTGCTCAAAATGTGTACGTGGAAGGAAATTTGAAAAACAAAACCATGTTAGCCTCATATTTGAGTCAAAGAACTGTTTGGGAATGATAATTCGATTCGATGCTTTCTTTTGAGGAAAAAACTTATTTTTCCACATCAGGAAAACGTCATATTAATTAATTACCTGCATAACCGTTTATTTTAAAAAATGAATATTACATTCCAATGTTTTTATGTAATATTTAGTAACTGCGACAAAATGCCATAATATTGGAATACAATTGATTGAGTACAAATTCTGCTTATTGGGCTTGAATGATGAATCTTGAACTACAGGCTCTTCACTCTTGTTTCCAGTTTCGCACAAGCGAACACTGAGCAGGTATTTCTAGGACCCGCACAAGATTTGTTCATATTGTTTTCAAAAACAAGATCTTAGTTAGGAACTAAAGCAACTATTTTAGTGAATGATGCGACGAGGAGTTGAAAACTTTAACGCAAGTTTTCGGATACGATTTTGTGTTTCTTTGTCAAATTTGTTTAGTTTTGAAGTGTCTAGCGAACATCCAATATACATTTGCTGGCTGAAAATGTCTTGAAATTAGACGTAATTTAGCTAAGTCTGAACGCAACAAACACCTGAATCTTTTAGTAAGGAATTTCGATTGACTCGGAATTTGCAACTTTTTGTTCCAGCGTAGCATGTTAGCACATGTCTGAACACTTGGCTTCAAGTCAAAGAAGATAATGTACAGTTGATAAGACGCGAGCCGAACGAACAAGGCCAACGGCTAAGCATAAAGCTTGGAGCATTATTCGTTCGACCAACGTTCCACCAACTAACAGCACAAGTGTGCGTTGCGAAGCCATTTGCTCAATGCCCAATATGGTCATTTTCGAATAACCTTATTGATGATTTTATACATTTTCGAGTGAAAATGTCGAAACCTTTGTTCTCTTACAAAGTATTCCAAATGCAGTGCTTAGCATTTTTCAAAACTTTGCCTGACCTGCAACTGAGAAAACCTGGTATCGCTGTTTAGCAAGATCAAGCTACTCTGTCCTTTAGGATTAAAATTTAACTTTCACAACTTTGATTTAAAAAAAAACTTCCGACCTCTTTAAATTTTTACCTGCCTCAAAGCTAATAAACACGTTTTACATCTGATGCTACCGAGATTTTACGATATTTAAGAATAATTTAAACTTTTAATAGAAGTCCTATTTCTGTTTTCCTCAGAAAAGTTCATTTTTCACATGTTGTGTAGTTAATTATGCCAAAGCTGATGCAAAAAACACTTTTTTTCAAAGATTGGTTTTGCAACGTTTTGTTATTCTCTTACAATTTTTATATTTCTTGCCTCATGCAGAACCTCAAAGGTTATGACATACAAATTAACGTTGCTTCTTTTGAAGTACATTCTTCGAATGCCTAATTTCTCATTTGATATCAATCGTTGTCTTCAAGTGTTCGCATTCTCACTAGAAATGCCTCGTTTTATTTACTTTTTGTTTTGACTTTTCTGCACCTTGAATAAAAACCTTAACTTTTCGTATTGTCTACTGATAGCAATAATCATATAAGTGATTTGTTAAAACTGGTTGAATCGTCAGCATTGGCCTTTCACAGCATCTGGCGCAGCAACCAGCCAGTGCGGCTGGGAATTGCCTCAGTGTCCAGGTTCTGTCTCCATTGCGGGGAAACGCCAATCATCACGGTCACTAGATCAGGATTTCGGCGGCTTCGGCGAGAAGGGTGCTGCGAAAAATACATGCTACTGAGGAAGCAGGTCTGCTGAAAACGATCTGATGGACAGACAGATTTTTACAAAACTATTATGCCCATCGCTTTTCATCACAAATACCTTTTCAGCAACCGCTAAACATCTTATCGCAAGATGACTTGTTTCACACTGTAGGTCAGTAGCGCATTATGTTAAATGTGCAGAACACAAAGAGCTAAAAAACTGACCATTCTCTTCGGCTGCGTTCACTGTAGTGAACAAACATACGCCTGAAACAAAACAACTCCAAATGAATACAGACATTGATCTCATTCATGCTGTATTTCCTGACAAAATATGGCATTATTTTTAAATCCATTTTAGAAGAGTGGCTGAACTTCTACATTCAATTTAGGAATAGTTCGCCCGGACGATTACTGTTAAGCGAACTTCTATGATTTGCCCATCTATGAATAAAAAAATATTTTGCTTCAATCTTACGTTTTCATGCAATTTTATCGCGTTTTAGAAAAAAATGAATAAATATGTCTGCCGTTACCCTTGTGTTAAAATATTTTTGCTTTTTTTCTGCGAAATTTGTCCGTATAAGGTACCCTGCCAACCATTAATGTTTCTAACAAGACCGCTTACGTAGCAACAGGAGGCTCACTCACGTGTAGTCCATAACTGGAAGATCAAGTTTAAATATTTGGCCCTCATCCAGCGAAGTTGACTAGATTTTGTAGAAAAATAAATATATCCTTCTTTAAATAAATCATATGTTTTTAACATTTTTTAAGAAGTGGCAACAAAATGTTAAAAAGGTAATCTGACTCATCACGTCTGCAGGTATGTAAATCATTGATGAAGTTGAGATCATCTGTGGCAAGGAGAAGCAAATAGTTTTGTTAAGTTTTTGTTTATAGAACTGAAGAAACAAAGACAAACGATCTGTTTTCAAAAACTTTATTCGTAATTTGGCGCAGCAAGCAGCTTTCCATTAATTTTTGACTGCTCAGTGCCAGGCTCAGGTAGCGCCAACGTCAATCCAAACGTTGAAGCCCATGCATGCCGCGTTTGCGAACTTCCCGGGAAAATGTTCAACGTATTCAAACTTTCCGGGAAAACTCATCCGTTTGTTAATTGTTGCAGGACTGTTGTTTGCATTTGCTGTCGAAAATATTTTGGCTGTGGTCTTTAAATTATTTGATCCAATTTGTGTTTCAGTTAACACGTTCTGTGTTGACCTCCATACCCTGCTTTGCTTCGGAACTGAGGTGCATTTGCGTGTTCATTATCTTGACAGGTTGGGTTTTTAGAAGTCCAGGTGTAGATGAAGTCTCAAAAGTGCAGAATATCAATTGAAGATCAATTCAAACGGCCGTGTAGCATTGTGTTTGACAAAATTAAACGTAACATAAGTTTCAAGGAAGTTTGTGCGTTTCAGCGGAAATGTCTTCAAAGAAAGAAGGGTGGAAATGTTTTCAAAACTTGCACGCAAGCAATCTCTGGGAAAAAACGAACTTGAAATATTCATTCACAAAAAAATGGCACAAATATTTTCATGGAGTAAGTAGAATTTTGAAATACAGGCAATACTGCATGGTATTTTTCAAATTTCGCTTGATTTTTACTGCCCGCTCATGCTTGGCAAGCATGCGCGTTGTTTCCAGTCAAGCACCCTTTGCCAAAACAACTTTCCGCAGCGAACCGTGACATGTATCTCGATCGCTCCGCTCTCTGAGGCACGCAGCAAGAGAAAATTATGCGCAGCTGCAAATGCAGAGGTGGATATTAGAATTTAGGGACCGCGGCAAACTTTCAGAAAGAGAACACAAAACTGTACATTGAAGTTGTTGACGGGCCCCTTTGACATATTTGCACATAAGTTTTGCGTTATTTTGAAAAAGCATATGACTTGCTTCAGAGCTCATTAAAATGTGACTCCAGAGTATGGTTCAAAAGCTTTTTAAAAAACAATGCATAAACCAAGTGCAAAATTCTCAACGGGGATGCCCATGACATCTCTGTAAAGCCGAGGCAACCACCTCGTTCGCCTCCCCCATATCCACCCCTATACAAATATATTTGGTTTTGAGTGCCTGGAAACTTAAATTACGCGATATCGCACTTTTAATATATTCAATTTCAGAAGCGAAATTACGACAAAAACACAGAACGTACAAAGCTGCTTTTTCTAAAATCATTAATTTTACGAAAAGTAAAAATTATGTCACAGACCGTTTGTGGACGAATCCAAACCAAACCACTCTTTGGTCACGTGCCACTTTTCCTACCCATAAATAAGCATTGCAGTAGTTTGAATGTGGCTACTTCATCACTTGAAAAACGTACAGCTATTTTAGAAACGACGTAGATTCCTGAACTCCTGAGGGGCAACTGGATGTGACAACCAACGCAGAAAAAATGGAATTTGATTTCGAACTTAATGAATGTTTGTGAAGCACAGTAGACCTACCAGATCAAAGACGAATGCTAACACAGCTGTAATTAAATGCTGTAACGTTTCTGACAGCCGAAGCGTAAAAATAAAAGATCGAGCTCAGGAAAATGCGGCAAGAGAAAGTCAGCTCAAAGATGTAGCAGTACAAAAGAATTTTTAGAGTATAAGCTACATAGCCGTGCAGTTGTCTGCACTTGTAGTAAAACAGAAAATTGAAACCATATATAGCACAAAACGCGAGTGGCATCGGAAATCGCAAACTAGCCCTTGAACTTGCTTCATACCAGGTGAATTTAGTTTTGATGAACTAATATTAAACAAATGGATCCACCTGCATTCAAGCAACCCTAACCGAATTAACTATTGAAGTAGTTTGAACAATACAAAATCGCCTGACAGCGAACCTCTGCACCAATGACTACTTAAACGATATCTGTAATGGTTCTTCGCGGACACATGACATAAGCGATTGTTATTTTATCTTCTGTTCTTTGCCACATTGATCTTCACTAGATTGATTGTCGGCTGGTTTTTGCGACAAGATATTCTCACCATATGAGTCCCTGGCACTAAGCTCAGTAAATTTGGCGTGTTGCGCTGATATATCTCGTAAAAAATCGATACAACGATCTTTATCAATATAATAAAAACGTAAAAATGCGAGGACAGGCGTTCGCCGAGAGCAAGTATTTGCGTAGTTAACATCGACATACGCGTCGACAACTGCAAAGCAAAGGCCATTTGTTTGATGTACGGAACGATTTACCTTCCGGGTTCTTCCCGTAATTACGCCTTGAGCATCCAAAACTGCATTCAGTTTTTTTCTGTTAGTTTGATATACAACCATTCTGGTAAATCAGCTAGATCAGATCAGCCACCAATTACTAATTTCTGCGGTTCTTGGTTTCTGCAAACGGTTTGCAGCGTCCTAGGTTTTCATGAACCATATGCTGCTCAGATCTTACATGACTTGCGAATATAATTATATTGCTGCGAAATCTATTCCGTTATAAGACACCATTTAGTAACCATGAACTTTCACGTAAATTATAAACGTTGGGCCAAGTTCCAAGCAAGGCGTGTGTAACACATTGATGATGTGATGTCCCTGGTAAATTAAAGACGTAAAGCACTCTCATGTACCAATTCAGAAAACGAAACATAGCTCAAATCACCCTCAGTGTAAATAAACTGGTGACAGTAAAACAGAGGAATACCAATTTGCTGTTTGCACTTACAGAAACCTTACCAATACGCGTCTCATTTTAAAAAACAATCATAACCTTCTATTCAGGTATTTTTGCAGGCAGGTATCACCAATCTCATGAGCCACGTTTTGTGTGTTGCTAGCAGTACTAGCAAGCTGCATGATTGCCTTTGAAAAAGTCTTTAAAAAAGCTTAATTCACATCACATTTCGTTAGCTGTTAAGTGCTGTATACTGATATTCTACAAATTTCATCTTCAGAATACAGAAAACATGACAACGAAGCAGACAACGTTAATGTTAAATTTATTATGTTTCATTTGCTCTGCTTGTGGGGGTGTAATTTTAAAGGCAAACGTACGCTGTTACTGTGTATTCAACGTAACAAAAGAGATTGCATAAAAACTGTTACTTTTGTGTGGTAAACAAGGTAAGAAATGGAGGATAACGGACGGGCAAAAGTTCACAATTTGGAAAGAGATTACATTTATTAATCATGTTTTCTTTAACGACGACGAGCGGGAAGGCCGAAGCTTGAATATACTCTTCGTTACGGCATGGAAAGAGATTAGTTCGATAGCAGGCCTTGCACGTCAGATGTATCAAATGGCTCCTACAAACCTGGTGGTGAATTTATAGAAAAAAATATGCGAAATTCACAAAAAAACACTAAATCTTTTAGGGAATTGTGCGTGTAGAGAGAATGAAGAGCAACAAAGTTTTTGTGACAAGAAATTTTTTCAATCTTTTAAAATCTCTTTTGGAGGTTGTTGTACGAAGGAACTCAATAAGGAAATAAGAATCCATGCCAAAGTACACGATAGAACCAATGGGGTGTGTAAAAATCACCTGCTGAATTAGGCTTTCGACTATTGCATTTCAAACATGTTGGCAGGTTTGTGAACACAATTTCATGAATATTAAAATTGAACACTCTGACGTAGCATAAGCTGCAATGTGATATGAAAATTTTTAATCTGTCATACAATTTGCTAATTGCAAAAAAGTAAATAATTATTTGACCTGTGGTTAACAATTCCTGTTTTCCAGACAAATCCTATCACGTTTCCCATCACTACTGGTTTTTCAATTGTCAGTGAAGCGTTTAAACTGTGCGGCCAGGTTCAGTAGTGCACACAAATTTGTTTGCGTTTTGACAGATGGCCAAGCGAGGACAATTGCTGTGTTTTGGTTTAACAAATATTGCGACATATGTGTTAAAATCGGTTAAGCAAATAGGTAGAACCTTTATTGGAATTCTTTCACAATACAGCATTTGCGAAGATGAACTAAAGAACATAAATGTTTATATAAATTCTATCCATTGCCACTTTACATCGATTAAACAACGGACTCTACGCCTTAGAGATTATCCGTACTCGCTTTTTTGTGCTTATGATCATCCCGACAAAGCTGTACCGAGTGTTCATGCTATGCTGAGAAGGTTATAAAACTGCTGTGCAAAACTCTGCCGGCAATGCCACTGATGGACAGTAAACATGCAACACCCGCATTGTCTGCTTTGAAAACTTTATACTTTGTCGTTTCGATTGATGTTGATTTTGACGAAATTTCGAGATCTACGTTGAAAGTTTTCATGAATTTGCCAACCTCAGCGTTCATATCTAACATTTTCAGACTGTACGAGATGCGTTTTCACGCTGCTTTTATTCAAGCACGCGCACAAACATTTACATAAAACAAATCCCCTGTTCTGTGGTTTTCTTTTCTTATTTACAAAATGTAACTTACATCAGTGCTTCTTAACCCGGTGAATGGCTCACTCCAGGTTGAACGAAATTTTTGCAAGGATGAATGACTGAAGAGGGGTGAATGAATTTTCTGCCGCTAAGTTGTTTTATCCTTTGGTTCTTGTTCTTTCACCAAGACGTGTCAGCAATCATGAATAATTTGGCAAACTCCAAGCGTTCTAACTATCTAAAGCAGTCAGCAACATGGGCATCGGTAGGATTTTTGTCCAGGGAAGGGCCAATAGGGGATTTCCAGGGGTAGTTAAAAATATTTTTGCAGGAATGGGCCAAAAGTGGCTAAATTTGATTTTACCCACTCAAAACTAAGAAAACAACCTTGTTTGCTAAAAATTCGATGGGAAAATGTCAAATTTAATACTCCAGGTGGGACCAAGGCCCTCCCTTGGATCCCCATCCGACGCCCATGGTCAACAACTTATCACCTCAGGAAAGCCGTACTATAATGCTTTTAACTACCTCTATGACATAATAGGGATAGATTTTACCGAGAGGTGCCATGTTTTATTCACTCCAGTGACGGAATCTCGGCTGTGCTCTGCACGAGCGTGCTGTAAGAATGTTATCTGCTGGAATCACAGTCCTTGCGAAAGTTTCATTCTCAATCTCGAGTGAAAACCAAACACATGAACACTGATCAGAGTAGCCTTACTAGTCGAATTGAAGGAGCAACCAATTTGAGATATTTGTTTGTTACCACTTTGGTACTGATTCCAGCATATAATCCGAGTTTATATCTCAGGTAATACTTACAGAAGGTCTTATAAACACGTACACAAACACTTTTTTTGATGAAAGTAAACGTAAATCTATAGATGAAATCGATCAGGACACGCCAGCTTCAGTCTAAAGAAACAGATTTTTAAAGGAAGGCTAGCGTTGAGAATAAGCTTTCTTCATCAAGATTTTTATCAGAACGTATTTTAAAACATATCTCTATTATGGTGATGTTTGGTCTGGTTCGTTTGAATAGTCCCATAGTATAAGGAAATTGCATTATAAGCCTTGCAACAACTGGTGCTCACGACTTTCACGTACATGCCAGAAAAAGGATTTTCGTATTTGTTCGAGCTCATGGGCCTCGGAAGAGGGTGGGCAGCGGAGGCCTTGGCCTCTGGATTTTGAAATTTTACATTTTCCTGTTCAATTTTTGTTCAAAGTTGATGCGGATTCAGCTGTCTTGAAATGAGTTACTTCGCTTAAATAGATCTTGTACAAAAATCAAACTGAGCAATAACATTGCGTATGGTTAGGTTATTAATGTCATGCGGGACATGCATTTGCAGTAGAGTGAATGGGAATGTAGCAATCGATGGCAGAGGTGAACGAAACCGAAAAAGGTTAAGAAGCACTGACTTACATCATAGTATTAAAAAGACAGAAAATTACTCCTACGTCCGCCACAAGCATTTTAAGAGAAAAAAGGATTGCGTCGAGGTATACGTGTAGTGCTCAGAGTATTATTTAAAGCAATTAGATCACAACGTAATTGAACTTAGCAGCTGACTTTCACTTCTTGCCAATCACTGATATAAGTAATGATTTTGGCAGAAATACTCATTTCACACATTTCCGCTGCAGATCTAGAAATTCCGTATAAAAGATAAATAGCGGTTTTGGTTATTTCACAATTATGACAACCAATCAAGCAAGTTCAACGACTTCAATATTTCAGTCTCTAGATTCAGAACACCAGGCTGTTAAGAGCTCCAACATTTCATTCCCAAGGTATTGAATGATCGTAGATCAGAGATCTTGCTGCATTTTTAAATTTAACCACAATAAGAAAGTGCTACGACAGCCCAAATATTAATTCTTGAGACTTTGTCAAATTAGGTTTTCATTGCTCGTGGTTTGTTGAAAGCTCTTTTACTGAAAGTCAGGAATTGCAATAGGGCTCAAGTTGCCTTGATTTTGTTTCAATGATCACCACAAATCGAAGAAACGCAGCGCTGCAAGAGGGGGAAACAATGGTCATCTTCACAAACTACCTTTCATGCTATTAGGGTTTAGCTTTATTTGACCCAATTTCAAGGCAACTTGAGCCCTATTGCAATCCCTGACTTTCAGTAAAAAAGCTTTTAGCAAACCACGAGCACCGAAAACTTAAGGTTGCCGAAGTCTCAAGAAGTTTTTCCTAATACATTTGAAAAGCAATCTTATAATTTCTACACTTGAACAGTACTGTCGATTGATTGCCGCGTAATTAATATTTGTACGACGAAGTCTCGAGCATATATAAATTTTTTCAAGGTATTATGTTGTCTAACATTGTGGCATATAGATCAGTGTGCTGATTTTTTGTGGTAAATGACCTTCCCAAGAGTTCTTTATTCAGTATTAAATTGTAAGCTGATGATTCATATTTATGTTTAGCACATATTGATTTAAATCAATTAGAACGTATGGTAATTTGTGGGTTAATAAAAGTAGATGAATGGATACTTCTAACTAAATTTTCTATTAATTACATGAAATTCATGCATTTTGTCACAGGAAAATCATTGATAAAACTGAGGAAGAAAGTAATTTTCAAAATACCCAATGTTGTGCTGCATCGGAAAACGTCTGTAAAATATTTAGGTGTTTTTTTAGATGAATCCCATGTCAAATACTGAAAATCAAAGCTTGCGTTTGCCCGAAGTGCGATATATAAAATCCTGCACCAATCAATGCCTTAAGAATAATTCACCACTGTTTAGTTTATAGTCATCTCCAATATTGCATTGTATCCTATGGGACAGCCTGCGATTCTGTCCTTCAACCTCTAATACTATGCATAATAAAATAATATCTTGCGCGCTCCAACATTTCGTAAATTTGAATGTCACAAAACTCTTTTGTATAAACAACTGGGTTTTCTAAAATTAAACGATATATATCAATTAGAGCTATATAAATTAATGCACAAATTTCTTAAAAATACATTGCTACAATCGCATAAAGCTTATTTCAAAAGACTATTGAAACTTACTCTCACTTCACCAGATCAGCTGCAAGCCAATTACTTTATCCCTACAGTTGACTGTTCTCTGGGTAAAATGAATCTAGCATAACAAGGAGCAGTGGCCTGGTCCAGCATACCGCAACAGTTTAAAAGCTTATCGTGTGGTAGATTCTCTGAAACCGATTTTTATCGCGCTTTATAGAACGTAATAAGCTTGACTTTTGGTAATAAAACGTGTCCTATTATTATTGTCAGATTCATAGCTAGAAAAACCAGGAACAACATATACAGCTCAAGAATAAAACTGAAATTAGCTGAATTCGATGACCCTCGTATTGATAGAGTTTTTATCAATGAAAATCTTACCAGCCGTAAAAAACACTTACTTGCTCAAGCCAATCA
>JGI24022J15233_10001078_pt1 | contig 21206 bp, 12 predicted proteins | sample Ectturendosymbi2_FD_15233 | JGI IMG/M metagenome (IMG submission 15233) | reverse complement strand
GTTGTTATCGAAACGTTTGCAAGATGTCAGTTGTATCGTTTGCTTTGGCCGTAGTATTTATTATAAGGCTATTTAGCACTTCCGCTTATCATATGTTTAAAGCAAATTTTTCTGAGCACAACAAAATCTGGGGGTGCACAAAAAATATTTGGGGAGAACTGCCCCCGAATGCCCCCCCGTGTCTGCGGTCCTGAGCAGAACCGTCGCCAGAAAGTCTTCCATTGAGGGGCTTCATGTTTAGGCAGGTGAGCTAGACATTTTGAAAATTTATATTTTAGTCACAACATGAACAGTATTTGCAGATTGTGCAAATTAATAATAAACATTTTCCCGCAAATACCCATAATAGGCTCGTAGTTTCCAACTAAAATTTTTCGAATGAGCTTAACAAAAGGAATTGGGTCGTAAAATCATTGTCATTTAATTGACGGCGATTGTTTAGAGATGTCGTAATGAAATGCAAATGTAAAAAAAATTTACAGGAAATCAGAATCAATCTATCTTTCAGTTATGAAAATACTATTACTGAAAGAGCAAAAATGAGGCCAGTCAAAGCATGTGCGCCGCGATAAACGTTTTCTTTCATTAGCGAAATTTGATAAACTTTACCATGAGCTTAAGTGAAATATGCTTATAAAGGCTTTTTACTGACAGAAATACACATGCATAAACCTTGCTAATGCAGTACAAAACAAGAGAAGACTTCCTGGGCTAGACATAGTACATTTTTTTACCACTGATCAAGTGTAAGTCTGATTTCTGGATGTATGCAACTGGGCATACAGGCAGATCCGCATAAATTAACGCGAGGCCCCCGGAAACGCTTAGGACAACTGCGCAGTTCGCTCATGTCCGATCCTTTGCCTGCAGAGGCAGGTTGCGAAACTTGCTAGCGGATTGTTGTACGCTCGGTCTTTATTGGGTAACAATAACACGACAATCAATCTTCAGATGTTACTCTTCAAGTTACAGTAGTTACGTTTTGTCGCATATGACCAGGGTTCACACTGAGTTTTTTTCCATCTATATCTGTTTTTTAGTCCACCTGGATGTCTAGGTTTAACTATGAAAAATGGCGTTAAATGTGGGTTTTTTGAAGTGATAAATTCATCAGCAACTTCAGTGTGTTCAATACTATAAAGATAACTTTTTATTAGTGCTTACATGCGCACATCAGGTGAGAAAGCACGCATATCGGATGAAGCAGAACGTGTTCAATCGGTTTCGTATTCTCATATAATATCATTTTCAGGGTTATATACAGTGGTGTGTGTAAATGAAGGCAAGCGAGGCCCTTGCTTCGTTTTAGAGGCTCCCCTCAAGGCATTTTCGAACCACATCATAATTCAGTACTGTGCCTTCAAGGGGGCCCCCAAGAGCAACTTCCATGTGTAGGTAGGCTACTCTGCTTTCAAAGAGGTCCCCAACAACAACTGTAAATGCAGGTACTCTGCTTTACAAGGGGCCCAACAGCAACTGCATTGTGTAAGTACTCTGCTTTCAAAGGGACCCCAATAGCAACTGTAATGTGTAAAGTACCTTACTTTCAAAGGGGCCCAACAGCAACTGTAATGTGTCAGCAGGCTACTTTGCTTTCAAAGGGGCCCTCAACAGAAGTTGCAATGTGTGAATATCTTGCTTTCAAATGGGCCCAAAGTAATTGTAATGTATAAGCACTATTCTTTCAAAGGGCCCCCAACTTCACTGATTTCTAGTGCTTCATTTTTCAATTTGTAGTCGAAGCTTTCTTTGGATGGCTAAGTGGTGACGGAACTGAATTTTGGACCCCTGTGACAGAGTGCCCCCTCATTTTAGGGTTATGGAGTGCGGCTGATACGGCTCTGCATGGCCTACATGTCCAGGCCCGCAAACAGCTTGGGACACCAGATGGGGAGAAGTGTTTTCTGGGAGGGGCCCAAATTTTTTAAACTATGTCCAATAGTTTTAACTACAGTATGTCCAACACATTTTTCCAGGGGAGGCGAAAAGTGTTTATGGAGGGCTTCGTCCCCTGCGGCCCCCCCTATTACGAGCCTGTACATTACCCCCATGGCTACGCCTATCCTGCGAAATTCAGATTAATCATGAACTCACCTTTATAAAAATGACATAGAGATTTTCTGCGAAGTACTGATAAACAGTAATTTAAGATTTGCTATTACTTGTGAGCATTTAGACTTGTCCACCACAATTATATATGCTCGTTCAAAATTTGCAATGCATTTTGGACGCAGACCTGCAGCCCCACCTACATGCAGTACTATGAGATACCATCACAAGTTCAAGGACACCCAGGGTCAAACCATGTGCCACTAATCACTGGTCAGGGTTCGCGCTGGAGATGGGCCCTGCATGCCACAAACATACTGTTCTGTTGAAAGAGTGTGATGTAAAAATTTGATATTTATTTATTAAGTTCTTTAATGGCTCGTAATACGAGCTCGCCAAAAGTAGATGAGCTTGGTGTTTAGTTTGTTGTTATCCCTTGCGAGATTTCCTTGAAAACGAGGGCTTCGTTGTGTTTCTCAATAAAACCCCACATCATGTTGCTGCGGCATTGAGAACACCGCAAAACGCTGAAATAAAGAACGCTAGCAATGTAGATCCTATACATCAAGTCTGACCGAAGCAATGTCTTGCTTACAAGTTTGTGCGGGTAACGTTACAAAATCATCGATGATTAAATTAGTTGAATGAGCCAGTATCTAAACATATGGTACCGTAATTTTAATTTTTGTTGCTGGTATTTCTGTACCAATGACCAGAAGCTCAGTGACTGATGGAAGCGCGTGGAACGCATGGCTGCATAATACTGCACACTAGAAATTCTATGTAATTTCTGCGTCCTATGCCCTAACCTAATTCACCCTAACGTAATTGCTAACCTTGCGCATTTAAAAGTTTAATCCATCGCGATACAATTCGAGTGTTAATGATCACGAATTCCATCAGCAGACTGAGCATTCATGAACTAAATTTCAATCAGTTTCTACTCAGGAAGCGTCTGAAACGCTCCAGCCGCTTCGACTAATCAGGAGGTTCTGGTCAACGGTGACGTAAAACTAACACCAGACGCCAGATTTGGGGATCCGCACGGCTAAACACTGCTCTAAATAAAATGTCGATCCGCACTTACGAAAAACAAAGCGCTCTGCCAATGCCTTCGGTAAATGACGTCACACTTATTTGGAGCGGTGTTACGAATTATGTAAAAATGGCAAAATTTCCTGCCTCGTGGGGAAAAAGAGGAAAGCAGATGTCAACTGTCAAGTTTTGTCCAAGTGGTGTGACGCCATATAAGAAATATCTCCTCTGCAATTTATTTGCCAGACGGAAATTAAAAGCCTGGAGAATGCGGTGTAACCAACTCACACACGTCAACAACCAGTTTAAAACCGCGGATAGATACGTCTGGGTGCTAGAACATCAAATGTAAAGTGAAAAGCCAAATGAAGTGGTTTTGCTCACAGGGTATCGTCAGTACCGCACTAACAGCAACAATCTTTCCTATCCTAAGAATCAATCGTTAAAAAAAGACATTTGTTTGTGCAAAAATGTTTCCTTGTTTCTGATCACTTCACCGGAGATCTCGCTGCTGGACTCAACTGTAGCATTTTGGGGGTACTACTTCACTGCACTTCTTTTTTTAACTATTCGTGCACATCATTGCACAAAGAACGAGTTGTACTGAATGCTGAAAAAATCTGCAGTCTTGTAAACAAAAATTTTATTGCAGATACCAACAAAGGGCTATTTCCTAGCAAGACCATACGTTCTTAAACTTTTTCAGTCGCGCCCCCTTTGGCGCAGTCATTGATACTCGCGCCTCACCTAACCTCACAACCAAACACAAGAAACAGAACAACAGTTAATTTAACATTATATTGCTTTCCAACAACATACCGCTGCCATACTCGCGCCCCCTTGCGAACCTTTCGCACACCCCAAGGGGGGAGCACCTTCAAGAACCCTAGTTGATATAGACACTCGTACAGAATAGCAGTAGTTTGAGGCAAAATCATAATGTAGGTATTTTATTTTCAAACCTTGGGTAAAAATCATATAATCTAATTTTTTGTGTTGCATTGGGAGAAAAAAGTCAAAGCTGTAATTTTTGTTTGTTTGAACTACGTGGCAAAACTTCTTTGCTTAAGTGTTACGGGCAGCTTTGCAATGCATTGTGAGTAAACTTAGAAAAGTGCGCTCATTTTTTATATTTGTTCAAAAAAATAAAAAAGAATACAACCACAGTACAACTTTTTGACCATGTAACAAAACACTTACTTTCACAAATGCAAATGTCCGTGATCATGGGTGGCGGGACCTTTTTCCAAGTGGGGGGCACAAGTGCAAGTTAAAAAACTATAGAAAATTTTTGTGGTTTGAATTGGCAGCTGTGACGCCACAAGCATTGAAATATGACGTCATTAAGTTTTGTCAGCACGTTTAAGCAATTTTATGCAATGTTTTATACGCCAACGACCCCTATCTACACTACACCCTGTCTATCTACGCTACACTGACTTGAGCACATAAATGTAACTAATTGTAGTTGCTCTTACTGATTGTGTTACTTAAACTTATTTAGGCAAAATTCGAAATTTAAAAGTGGGGGCCAGTCCCCCCAGAAAAAGGTGGGTCCTAGGCCCATGCGCCCCCGGTTCCGCCACCTATTTTCGATGGGAGCTTCACAACATTGTCTGCCTGGGATGAAGATTGAACTGCAGGCCCTGCTGTAGATCAGTATGCGCATGCTAATTATTGATGAATTGGTTTGTTGAAGGAAAATTACCTTCACAAACATGTGAACATTTTGTTATTGAACGTGAACGATTCAGGTGGAAGTATATTGTTTCACCCACGTTCAACAGAAGATGTTGGTGAAGTGATACACGACGCAGAAGACAAAACCTTTTATTTGCGAAGTTAAGCTGAATGCTGAGTTGAATTCATGTCGTTGATATCATGAAGAATTTCCGCTGTCTGTTACTCACGAATGTCACTAATTGATTTCTCACAGCAAAACGAATTCCACCAAATTTCTGTATCAACGAAATGTCTAATATCGGCTGAATGTCATGGCAACGAACTGCGGCGTTGCTGAAATGTTCAAACTGCAAACTGGTTGTCAACAGAATGACAAATCGTAACGAAACACTCTTGGCTTTCAGTCACGCCAAAAATTGTTGGATTTCTTTAGGATACATTTTTCCCTGAAAAAAAGAAACACTGTTTTACAAATACTTTAAGAAAATATTTTCCAATGCACTCAATTTCATTCTTACTAATATATTTGGAATTTAATTAAATTAAACAGTGTAAACTTTTCCTATATGTTTGCCGAAAATTATGAATAAGAACGCCCTACGGGTTTCCTAGAGTAGACGACTGTGTATGTACTGACCAAACAAAGACTTTATGTAACTCCGCATTAACTCCCCCTAAGTACACACACGTTTAAGATCGTATCCCGGATGTGTACGCAAAGATCCGCCGCAAATTCCGGGTTCAAGTTTATCAGCAGTTTATTAATTTTCAACTGTAAAACACAACAGCCGGTCATCACAAAAGACCAAAATTCTTCTTCGCTATAGTTTACCGTTTAAACATGTCGTGCGAAGTCATCTCCTGCATATTTTGTGCTTATTTTGCGATTAGCTTCCAATGTCTCCTGCGCCTTAATTTTTGCCAGGCCCGTAGCCAGGTTTTAACATTTGGGAGGGGTGAAAAATACGTTTTTAGGGGGAAAGATTTTTGTTTTTATTATATGTTTAAAATAAAGTTTTCGGGGCACAACAAAATTTGCAGGGTACAAAAAAATTTGAGGGGCACTGCCACCGAATGCCCCCTCGTTGCTACGGGCCTGGTTTTTGCTGAAAGCATTGGAAGGTGATTTCACGTTATCATACACAACACATCTCCTACTTGAGCTTTTGCATTTGGGCACAGCTAGTGACCCTCAGCTTCGAGCACATAGTTACATATTTTTCAAAGCCACCAAATCTTACACTGTTCTCGATTGCTCGTGCATAAGCGTTGCTATCGCCAGTCTCATAAACAGCCGCAACCAGCTAATATTTTTTTGGGGAAAAATGATTGCAAAATGTTGTAGTACCTAACAATTAAACGTGCTTGTAAAAATCTCGGAGAGGGGCAATTGCCTGGTTATGGCACTGCTCATAAATATGCCCAAAGGTAGGATACGTTGTAGTTTTGCGGAAACTGGCTACATGTGTCGTGCAGCTGGTTTCATTAATGCCTTTACCTCTATTAAGTTTTTTTACCAAATATTCGCGTGTTGCCATTCCCACTAGATTGTCCTTTAAAAATATGAGGAATACTTAAAACTGTTCTTTTGTCTTGTGGGACCTTGACTTAACCGTATAACATAAATATTTCAGAATTTTTTTTTTAAATGATGGCCTGTGTGGCTTTGAACTACGTCTGTAGTTGTGAACTGTCTGTCAGGCATCCAACATCTTGTCAAAAGACCATGTTTTTGTCGCCATCCTTTTTATCTGGCGATAAATAGACTTATTTCATTGCGCGAAAACTCCTGTCTTTTCTAAAGTGTCTGTTGTTAACTCATTATAGGGACCGCACGACCAACCCATCCCATTTATCCCCCGACCAGGTTAGACTCACACTGGAGGGGGGCGTCACCTCCCGCAAGCTTATTGCAGGCAAACAGTTTTGTAAATTCGATTTTAAAGTTTCCACAACATTTCCTGAAAAAAAAGACGGCTATGCTGTGATATTGTGTAGGGTTTGCATCGTGTCGAAGCAGCCATATTCACTGATTTTCATGTTGTCCCACCCATTACCTTTCTCATCAGTTTTTTTTAAAGATGTAGCTTTTGTCCTTCCTAGGTGCCTTCAACGTTTTCATTTCTTATGTTTGTGGTGTACAGATCAATAAATCAGGGTGTTTGTTTGTTCGCCATGCTCGGCAATTCAGGAGCTTAAAACAAAAATAAATATGATGCTGCCAATAGAGCCAGATGTGAAGCATCAAGTAGCATCTTGACTACTGTATGAACTTCTTCGCCTGTTTAGAAACAACAGCTATTAAATATGACCGCTTCAATACGATGTGGTATCCCGGAAATCAATAAAGAGGCTCTTGTTATGTGGGAAGTGTCAGAAAGACTAAAAATGCTCGCCCTATATTTAACACGTGCGATGTATTCTTAGCCGGATAGGGACGGAAAGGCAAGTACGGAAATTTATTAAAAGTTGGGCAAAAGTACGTGTGAGCTTCATTTGATAATTCTTTCTATATATAATCCGTACGTTTTTGTTCCTCGGTCTACGGCCTTAGTTTTATTACTGCCATTCTTGTCACGTGTGACGTGACCTGGGATCTGGTGGTGAATTTCGGGGAGGGAATCATTATAGTGGAGTAGGGCGGATACACAAAGCGTCAGATCAGTTATGCATATAGGCAGAGGATTTTTACATCAATCTCTGTACACAAATTTCGATATTTTAATCTAGATTGCAAGACGTCATGTGGAGCAGAACTGTTTCTATGCTTAAATATTTGAAATCCTAATCACCTACCGCACGTTCATCTATCTGACAAGCCACGCTCGCGGGCTCTTTCAAACGTGGCATCTAAAAGATAGCTGTACTTCCAATACTGAAGCTTTCCAGTACCACCTGGACTTGCTCAAGAAACCCTACTCGAGAAAGTTTCGCTGGACGATTACCAATCTGTGGGGTTTGCTCTGGACCAAACGTTTTACTCAAAAACTTTTTTACGTAAAAACCTTCATGAAAGCAAGCGCTAATGAGCCACTGACGACACTGATTGTTTAGACACGTCCAGGTAGCGGAGAGTTTTAACAATAAAGTGAAATTTATCTGTTATAAGCAAATCTTTAGATAGGAATATTAATCTTTGTATGCAGTATGTTGAACAGCTGATTGCTCATAGCTAGCTTCAACAGAACTAAATTTGGAAATGCATTCGTGAAAATTATCAATTGGCGCAAACATTATCTATGGTGTAACGTGATGTAATGCTAAAATAGATGTGCTACCTCACCTGAAAAATTACCTTCCCATCCCAGCAAATTCTTAATTTTTGAACCGCAACGTTGTTAAAACTGCCATTTGGAATAAAAACTAACTCTGTTATTTTGACAAAAACTAACTCTGTTATTTTATAATGGCGCATTTGAACAAAATTATTTGTGGACTAGCAAATGCATATAAAATATTTCTTCATTTTGAGACAATACATAATTTTACCAAGTCTGCAAAAAAAGTATAATGAGTTTACCTGCTTCGAAAACTAATAGAATTAAATATTCTTGTTAGTATTATTATACACGAGAAGTTAATTTTTGCTGATCCTTGGCGGTCAAGGATGTAGCGAAATTAAATTGTGTTTTCAAATTGTGTTTTCACTCCAGCTAATAACCAAAGAACCAAAGCAATTGCCGCAAAGGAACATAAGAGTATACCTCATTCATCCTTGGCTCTTAGAATTTGTTGGAATAAATAAAGATAAATGCCAAACTACGTAACTCCTGGGTGGAAGAAAGAAGGGATATCATCCTTACAATGATGGTAAAGAAAGGTGATAAAAAATCTCCCTTTCTTTTCACTGAATTTTCCCAGACCAATCCAAAGCACTGCACGGCAAACGACATTTGAAGTGTTCGTGTAATATGCAGTACAATAGTAGCAAAGGTTGTTTCCTCATTTTTCTGACGCAACGCCATTTTTCCGACACACTCTATTGAATATCCAAGCAACCAGTACTGATGTTGCAGCTGCGGAGACGTGTCAGGTGGTAAATTAGTTTATTTCAGAGTGTTTGGAAGCAGAATCTTTGCAACCAGGTTTCAGCTCTCTGAAAAGTTTTTTCAGATGCAAAGTGACACCCTTAAAAGCAAAAATTTATCTCACAGAATAACTGTATTTAAAGTTACGTAGTTTATAGAAAGCTGACCTGCGGCGTGTATGGAAACTAGGCCGCGGTGTGACAAAGTTGATTCTGCAGGCGGGTGGCCTTAGCGGTAACAACTGAATTGCTAATCGCGAAAATGGCTTTAATAAAAATTAGTCATCGCTTTGCTATTATCCTGAAATAACTAATCGCTTTGTGGTTTTACCCGATATTTTTCTGCAAGGTGCAAATGCCACTGCGCACAAGCATTGGAAGCTAGAGTGCACGGAGGGCTGTTGCCAACCAACGATTTTTCTTTCGAGTAAAAATCATTTCAATCGTGGAAAAAATCGTTTGTATCAAAATTTTGTTGATTTGAAAACAAGCTTTTTTGTCAATTCTTTTCTGGTATGAATGGGATAAAAACTGCATTAAATATGTCTTTTTAACACTTAGGAGAAGTTAAATCGTAAAATGTTTTGAAAATTTAGTTTGAAGACATGAGACATTTGAAGACATGAACATACTTTTTTGGAAAAATGCTGTTGCACTCATTATCTTTGCGCCCGTGCGGCTGCGTATATGATTGCTAGAATAGTTTCAGCAGAGACGGTTGCAGCGCGTGAGAGATAGGATTTGTATTGATTTACAGCATTTCTTAAAAACCGAGAAATGGATAACAACATTTGTTGCTTATGTTAATTATGCCATTCATCGAGGTTCAAACTTATTTTTGCGAAGGACTAGGTAAAGTTTGAATAAACACAGAGACGTTGGTTTACGGACATTTAGAAATTCGCTCGTGTGTAATCTTGAAGAATTTATCTTTTTTCAGGCAAAAATAAACTTAGCAACAGAATCGACTCCAATATTATCGTCAAAATTTTACTTTCCTGAACAAAATATGTTGCAAAGTTTTTGAGACCTTGCTAAATTTAGCATAAACGCAAGTTTATGGTTTATCATTGAATGCTAGTGAAGCGCTTGCGAATTTCATTCAAATGCAGTTGTTGCGATTAGAATTCAAATCTTTTGTGACGGCTTTTTATTACCTGAAGTAGACATAAAATCGCCAGTGACCTGCGAAAATATTGGTTTGACGAAAAAGTTTTCTGTTGAGAACTGCGGCATCTGCATCAAACTTTTCAATCTCCAGCATCTGTTAGCGATGCACATCATCTTAGTTGGCTTGTCATCAGTTGCAAGAAACAGTTACCGGTGTATTGACAACCTTACTAGGTTGTTGTTAGGATAAAATCGTATTTTCTTTTGTACTTTTTAACTCTATTCATTCTGCAGAGCCACTGTATAACCGCTAAACTCTCATGCATTTAGATCCAAAAGAGTTAGTCACCGCATATCAATGTAACCGTCATTTTTATTATTTTTTTATGAAAACCATATTATAACGTCAAATCAGGGTGGTAGTCGTAAATATTGGTGTTTTTTTATTCGGACATAAGCAGATCATGGCATTTACAGACTTAATAAACCTGCGTAGAAGGCAGGCATCATCATTTGGTTTTAAAGTCAATTTTCTAATAGATATGAATAATGAAATGAATAATTCACATGATTATTCATTTGAGTTTGAAAACTCAAGTCTCAGAGTTATGCCTTAAAACAACTTTTCTTTCAGACATGATGCCAGGCATGTCATAGCATTCGCGACAGAATAGCTGGGTATAGAGAATACATTCAAATAAGAGACGACACCACCTTTTCGTTCCTCGTTTGACGTACAAGTATGGGAGCACAGATTACGCTCTTTCCAAACTGTTTATATTTTTCCAGCCCCCTGGTATTCCATTCTCACGATCAGGGAAGTGCAAAGGAACTCTCGCCTGGTGCTTGCCTAAAATAACATCGGCTGGTAAAATGGCAGCGGCCCAGGTCGCCAACAAGCCAAATGCCGCTAGCATGGAAGTTGCTGCTTTGCGACCGTCTTCAAGGGGAGTTGTTTTCTCTCCTCGTCCTGTTCTGAATACAGGTACGATTTGGAAAATTCGCTCACATTTACGGATTGGATGTCCGCATAAGCCTGGAAAATAGTTTTCACTTTCTTTAGCAAGTTGTTCTTATTACTTTGTGTGTAGACCTTTTTTCACTGAAATTGTATAACGTCTTCATTCCCACACGCAACACAGTAGACTTAAAGCATGCAATGACAGTAATAGGGAACACACACAACATGAAAGAACACGAACATAAATATGTGGTGGTAACAAGGGCGGATCCAGCCAGTAATTTTAAGGGAGGCAATTTCAGCAATATTTGGTAATCATGTCTCATAACAGCTTCGCTACTGTAAGAGAGATGAAATATACTTCACAACATTGCTGTGACAAAACAATGGACGACAGAATGGCCTTATATCGCGAATGCTGTTTTCCGAATTGTACAAAATCATGGTGAATAAAGTTACTTTCGTAGGTTTCAGGGGGTTCGCCCCCCTGGATCCGCCCCTGGGCGATAATAGAAGAGCATACGCTAAATGGCGTTAACACGATTACTTTGATGAAACACAAGCATAGATATGTGATACTACAGTAAAGAGCACAGCCATGGATGGCGTCTGCACCGTTGCTATAATGTTAAGTAAGCACGGTCAAACAGAAAGCCAACCGCAGATTTTAATGAAAAGCTTTGCAGTACCTCCACGGGCCTAATATTGTCATCTTGTCGGTTTCATCAAACCTGCCAGACTTAGCAATAACCTGGAAATTATATTGACAAGATGCAGTCAAACTTCGTTTAACTCAAACGTCGCAATTAATTTCGACCAAACAAGGTGATTTATTGACCAAGAGCTCTAGTCAGCGAACCCACCTGTAATAAGATCTAGGTTTCCACGTGTATAAAGAAACCCACTGTTGAGTTGCTCACTAGTATTACCGTACATATAATTAAATAAAAGTGATAGCAACATTTTATAAAATCAAGATAATTTTTTTCTGGAAAGATAACTTCTCTAACTCAACTAGTTTATTACGACGATGCAGTTTAATATAAAAAAGGCTATGAGATAAAGATGACCAGATTTTCATATGCAAAATCACAGAATCATGGAGATATTCGCTTGGATAGCACCCTATATCAAAACCTTGTGTCGCTGCCGTCAAGCTGCAAGCGTTATCACCTCAATGACTAACACAGGCGTGGGGAACCTGCGGCCCGTGGGCCAAATGCGGCTCGCGTGAACATTCAAAATGGCTCGCATCAGAAAAGTTATTAGTATTACGTAAGTTGCAACACAGCATCGCGCCAAAACGAAAATCCATGATAAGCAGATATTTAGACAGCCAAGAAAAGTCTCTCGCCCTCCTCATAGTTTTCTTTCCCTTTTCCTTAGAAAATATAGTTAGAATTTTAGCATAAAATAAAATTATTTTTTGCGGCCCGTCAGCGATATTCCACATTTCATGCAGCCCGTGATAGTACACGTGGGTTCCTCACCAGTAGCGGAACTAGAAGTTTGAGCCAGGGGGCAAAGCTTAGCTGAAGGGGGCCCATTGGTCATCGTAGGGGGGCCCACTAGCCACCACTCAGAAAAAGGTTAAGAAATGATAGTGAATCCTGGATGTCGTGGATGTCCATACTAGATAAAAACGAAAAAACGCAAAAAAACAACAAATTAAAGAATACTAAATATCAAAATGTCAAATGAAGGGGCCCAGTGTTTACATTTAGCTTGCCGGGGGGGCGGCTCGTCCCTTTACCGCCCGTCAGTTATCCCACTGTTCCCCACCCTTGAACTAGTGGGCCATGGTTTCGCTGATGTTTTTATGACATACAGAATGATGAAGTCGTACATAAATAAGAACTTGACCCTAAGCAACGAAAACTGACACACTTGTTAGACTAGCGATGTCCGAATTGTGTCAGCGCTTTTGTGCAATGAGCAATGAACATACTTCGCCGTGTACTTCGGCGAGTATACGAGTTACAAGCAGAGTTTTGAAAGTCGAGTTGCAAGAAGAGCTCCTTTTTACAAATCATTCATTCGGTTAAGTCTATTGACCTTCGGTCTTTCTATTAATTCCCTTGCAACCAAAGTTATTTCGTCTTTTAGTTATAGATCCTATAATGTTAATCGTAATACTGTAAAGAGTTAACATATGCTAACTGGTTTGCAAATTTAAATTATTTCCTAACCAAAACGGTGCACACGGCACACAGTAAACACTTTTATCCCAAACTTGCAATCAGATGAAGATTTTGTAGCTGTCAAGAAATTAACCTGCTTCTAGCGTTAGTTTCAGCACACCACTGTGGAGAAGTATAAATGTACATTTTTTGTGGAAAAGAATTCGCCACACAAACTGGAAATCTACTCCCAACAATAAACATCTTAACTTTCCAGGTTCCAAGTTTTATTGCAATACATGTTGAGATAAAGCTTTCTTTTTAAATGAAACGATTCATACGAAGGCACTCATAAACGACTCGAGCTTTGTCCAAAAAGCTTAATTTATGAAAGTCTTTCTTCTTATCAGATCAGCATCAAACCCATGAAAAGGTTCACACAGTGTATGCCACAAATGCAAAGAGTTTGAAAATGGTAACAGGATGTTCAGTGACGTTGAGCAAAGCTTTATATGTAATGCCTGAAAAAGTCTGCTGAATTTTTTAACTGTCGTCCCACCAAAGGAAGTGCAGTATATAAGGTATAATTTAAAGCGAATAGTTTCGAAACCTCTGAGCAAGCTTACCTCTTCTTCAAAAAATCACATTCTCTTCGATTTTCTTGTCGCAGTTGAACAGCTTATATCTTGCAGTAATTATGTTGGTTAGCAATCGAAACTACCGCAAAAGAGAGATATAGTGATGTAGAAACAAGTTCTGCCTTTTAGTCAGAATCACACGCTTACCGCTACACCTGTCTTCTCCTTTGCAATTTTTTGTAGATGAAATAACTAGGCTGTATGAAACGGCGAAATTGCAAGTGGTAAAAAGTTAACCCTACAAAACAAATGTTTTTAATGTAAGTTTATCCGATCGAAAGCGTGGTGAATTGCAACACACGAATCTGGCTTTTTCATGCATTAAAAACAAAGGTTAATGAATCAAATTTCAAAAAATGGGTATGAAATTATGGCTTTACCTAGTTAAGTTGGTGTATGACAGTGTGAGAGATAGCCACTTTTAACTCCACCCGAAGTTGCACACGAAACTGTATAAAGATTGCGCAATTCACCCCGAATTCTCTCCACAACGCTTTCCGGACAAGGAATCGCACGCGCGGAAACTCTGTGCAGTACTTTTTAGTTTCAAACTTTTTTTTACACCTTATGTCAGCAACACAACATACAGCTTCAATGCCTACTCTGAAAACGAAAAAGTTGATCATTCTAACAGACTCTGATACTTATATTTTCTCAATGCATGTTTCAGTGTTTTTCTTAAAATAAATGGGTTGTCAAACTGTAACTCTTTAAATGGCGAATTTTTATTTGAAAAAGTGATACTAAAATATGTAAGTTTTTGGGGGATGCGCAGCTATATACTTGCTTACAATACTCTTCTACCACCGGCCTTTGAGACTTAGTAAGCCGAAGAATGTTAGATGTTTCATGGCATCTTTGCACAGCACAATGCATGCATCCAAAAACCACATTTTTAATAAAGTTCTGATTCATATTTTTTCATTGAAGGTCAGCGTGTCTTATAATTTTTTAAGCGTTGTGTAAAATATAAAGCTATCTCTTTTCGTGTGAATTGTTAACGCTGAAAATTTCTAGTAATGGAATTATGCACCCTGTTTTGTTCATGGTTGCTTTGCTCTTTTGCTCTGCATGTGTTTAGCGAAAACATTTGATCCATTAACTTTTTTCGAAGACAGAACGTTTTCAGAGAGTTTTTTTTTAAGAGTTCTGTCTGCTCCAAAGATAGTGTTGAAATGTTGCACTGATACCATTTTTGGCCTCGCAGTTAAAACACTTGTTTGAATTAAACTGAGACCAAAGTATTTATGGATTGCAGGGCGGAATGTGCGCACCTGGAGGAGTAATTCTTGTTCGAGTTCATCAGTGCGTTCGTTTTTGAACAACGTCAGTTCAGTCTCCTCAACCAGCATCATGGCGGCCAATCCAAAGCTCACGCCGGTTGAAGTGGAGCAGTTGATAAAGCAGGTAAAATGCGTGAAACGCGTGGGTGATATCATTTGATTTCTTTTTTATATTTGATATCGTTTGCGTAGAATTTATTGCGTTTTTTGCATATTTAGAGATATTTTACCATTTATTTCAAAAGGAGGTAATCTCTTTCGTACCATGGGCCGCACCAATTGGGAAATATCGTCGGCGGGCAGCAAAAAACTATTTTTATCTAAAAATTATGTTTCTTCTTCACGAAACTATGGAGAGAAAAGTGTTAGGAGCGAGAAAGACTTCTTCTGCTGCCTACGTGTCTGGCTTGGGTGGACTTTCTTTTCGACGTGATGTTGCGTTCTAACTTGGGTAACGAAAATTCCGCTGCGGATCATATGAAATGTTTACACCAGTTGTTCTTAACCGAGGGTGCGCCTCCCTAAGGGGCGTAAATAAATTTCCAAGGGGGCGCAAGGCCTTACGCGCTCCGCCACATGGAAAGTTTGACCAATAAATACATTTGTTTCTACAACTTACTTAGTGTCAGAGGGGCATGAAACAAAGGACAATTACTTAAAGGCGTGGTAGAGAAAAGGTTAAGAACCATTGGTGACACAGACCGCATTTAGCTCGCGTGTCGCAGGTTCCACACCCCTGCTGGTTTCGTCCACCAATTCCGTATTCGCTTTGCGAGTCACAGAGCAGTAAGAAGCTACAGTACCACATGAAGATAAAAAAGTAAAGCTTTTTACAATGATTGACATTTCATAAGCTAAAGAGACACCGCAAGAAACTGCAAACCCATCATTAAGTAGGCAGATGTGTTGTCTTCTGATCAACGTTGCAGCTGGTTGGAGCTTTGCCCATGCCAAGACTCCGTGCAGCGAATTATGTCAATAACTGTAAGTGCAGTTTTTCGCTCAATAAGATTTGTACGCTGTGTTCTAGAAAACTACTGAAAATGCTGAAGCGATGAAAAGGGCATTTCGGTTGTATGACGCTGAACGCACCACATGCGTGACGAAGGGAGAATTTCGCAGAGTGATTGAAAATTACTGCACGCCTCTTACTACGGACCAGTTCAACACCTTGCATGCAAAAGTAAGTGATTGTTTTTTTCTGTGAGTTGTTTTAGTATTTGTAGCATACACTGGAAAAACGCGTAAACTGAGGATAATCTGATGACTCAGATCCGCTGCAGTTACGAAATGTATAATGCCTATAACGAATGCTTTTTCAATTGGGCTCCTTGTCAGTTGCACCCCAGGTTACTAGCACCCCGCTCAGGTTTCGTTTGCAAAAATGCGCAATGCAGTTTTCAACTAAATTAAAAAATACTTACAGTGCACGTATTACGCTGATTCGTCCGTAGCTGATTTTGTTAGTGCGCTCTGTCGAGCAGTCCTATCGAAATCTGCATAAGTTCTGTATTTTTTAAGTAAGGGGGATATTGCCAAGATGGCAGTCAGGTATACCTGACGTGTGACAACAAAAGCTGTGCGCAGTGTTGCCAACTCTCTTTCGCGCGTCTCCGCTAAATCATCTTCAAAAATCCGCCAAATTTCGCGAAATTTTTCCCCAATATACCGTATTTTAGCTTGATTTTTTCCACCAGATTTCGCCGCTAAACCAAATGTGTCGTAAGTTGACTTTAAGATTTTGTTTTTACGAAATTAAGCTTTTGTTTTTATTTTGTTTACGTTTTTCATTCAAGATTTTTGTTTTTCCGTAAAGTAGATTAAGCTGCCAAAATGCTGGGGACTGTAAGTAAAAACCCAATTGAATTGTTTGCCTGCGACGTCAAAAACTTTTATATTGCCAATGATATTGCTTATGCATCATTCGGTTCGGGCATTCACCAAGTGAATCTTACTGATGTGAAAAATCAGAAAGAGTGAAATCAAACGAGTAACGAACTTGAGGCAGTGCATTGTCCGCGGCGGAAGACATGGCATAATTCCGCTAGTTACACGGCATTTTTCCGCATGTTTCTCCGCTAACTTTTTTTTCCGCTGCAATGCTTTTTTTGCTGCTGCCGCTCACGATTCGCAGTAAATCCGCTAAATCGGCAACACTGGTGCTTTAGGTTTCCAATGTCATTTTAGCAAAAACAAATTTAACATGTTAATGGACAAGCAAGCTTCGTAATTGTAGCACATGAGGACACAAGCCGATTCGACGAGGCTGACTTGTGTTCAACCCCTGTTGTTGTTAGTTAACCTGTCAAAACTCCGCAACGTCAACTCCTGTAGAGCACTGCATGTAGTTTGCACGCGGGCACTGGACTTGTTCTTCGTAAAAGAAATTTGTGTGTTTTGGAAAGGAGAAACTCCAAATCGAATGCTATAAACTAAACAATCGTACCAAACGAAATAAAAAGACTAAATAATCGTACCAAACGAAATTTTTGACCTCTGCGAAATATGTGACCTATTATTTACACTCTGGGCTGTTTCTCAGAGTAAGGGATTAAGGAGGCTATTAATTTTTTGTAACCCTATACCCTAAACCCCATGCCCTAACCCTAAATTCTAACCGTTAACCTTAACCGTAAACTCTAACCCTCACCACTAAACGCTAACCCTAAACCCTAACTTCAGACACTAAAACACTGAACCCTAACCATAAATGCTAACCCTAAACCTAACCCTCATCCAAAAGCTTAAATGTAAACCCTCGTCTGCTCTTCGAAATGTACATCACAAGGGGTCCAAAATTTTTGACATACAACTTGTGTAAGAACATCAAAAGAAAATCCAATGCAACAAAGGAAGGACTCAAATTGACAACTACTGGCACTACAGCTCTAGTATAATCACTTTCCACTGGCCCACGCTGACAGTCGTGAGAATTTCTCCAACTCAGTTTTATATCTAGCAGAAAACCGGAGCGGGATACGGTCTTTTTTGTTCTTCGAAACGGAAAACTGGATACGGTTGTTTAGACACTACCTAAACTTTTTATGGGAGCTAAATTCTAAAGGCCAATAGATTTTCAACGTACCACCATGAAAAAGAAATTGCCCAAATCTTTACACACATGAAACTCACCAACCAAACCTTTCTATCATCCAAGTTGTATCAAAATTTTTGGACCTTCTGTGAAGCAGATTTTCACATTTATAGCTTACATTATAACATGCCTGGTAAAACAAACAACCTGCAATAATAATGATCAATAATAATCAAACTAACGTCATATTCAAAACATGAATCCGGCTCCGGCTTTTCGTGATAAAATCAACTCCGGCTCCACTCCCATTTACGAAATTCATCAAGACGCCGGCCGAAGTCCACTCCTACACTCCGGCTCCTGTACACCACTGGCTTATGCACCGTTCTGTTCCGGAGGTTTAATTCGTGGTTTTGACAAACGCAAAAAACTTTGAAATGGCGGTTATTAAAAAGACTTTAGCACTGAATATGATCAAGGCCTAGGCGTAGGAGCAGGCAAATTTTAGGCGGTTCAAAGGATTTTTGTCCGAATTTCCCCAAACTTACCCGTGAAGCTTTTGTGCGACTTTTGCCTTCTCCCACAAAGGTCATGAAGACCTTTTTTGGTGTGACCTCCAATAAAGGTCTTCATGTGTTTTTCTGCAAACGTTGCGCACCATTTTTGAAGTAATACAACGTTGGGCGCCATTTTTGCCAAGATTTTCAGGATTTACGCCCGGATTTTCAGGGATTTTGTCCAGATTTTCAGGGATTTTGCCCGGATTTCAGCAAATCAAATTTTTTTCACCCCCGCCTCTTACACCGCTGGATCAAGGCTTTGGCGCAAAGGCAGTTTTCCAATTCGAGGTTGCCTGGTACAATTCACCTTCTGCAACACATTTGAATGTGGATTCTGTTTATAGCACATTTGAACGTTGCATTAATGCGTAAAAGATGTTTTTCTGCAATCGCTGTGTCCAACTACTTTGCGTAATTGTCAATAGCAGATTAGTCTGTCAAAACAAAGCCTGGTGTGACCTAATAACATGTGCGGTAACTCAGACAAGTACATTTGAAAGCTGCATTTAGAATATTAACTGCACATGCATTTAGAATGTTAGAGCAGCACCAGCGGTTAGCAGGGATGTAGCGCTAACAAAAGAGGTGTGGGAACGCACCCAAAAAACTATCCATTTTGAAACAGCTTCGAGCTCATTTTAAAGCAAAACATGAAAAAGGTGTGGGAACGCCCTTCCCACGCTTTCCCGTCCCACGACAGTCCTGGCGGTTAGTAAGCAGAGAAAGCTCTATGAGCTTTCACCCAACCGTGGAAGCAAAGTATGCTTGTGCAGCTTCGTGTAAGCTCTTGGCACCTGGCATAGGTTGCATAGATGGCATAGATCAGTGTTTTCAACGTTTTTGCTGCAGCGGAACTTTCCACAAATATTTGCGTTGCTCATGGAACCCTATGCAATGATCCAAGTTTCCATTTTGCTACAACCGCACAGAGCTGTGGTTGCGAATTTCGTCCCAGGCAATTTCGGTCTGTTTCGGCGGAACCCCTGGCAGCCACTCGCGGAACCCCTGGCAGCCACTCGCGGAACCCCTGGCAGCCACTCGCGGAACCCTGACGTTCCACGGAACCCCGGTTGTAAAACACTGGCACAGATGCATACCTGGCATAGATTGGCTGCCACCAGGCCTCATCGCACTTCGCGGAACCTTATTTGCTCTTCACATTAGTACCAGAACAAGGATACAGTGATACTGACATTCGTTGTTAAAATTCTTCTTTGTTTTTGCTATGTTCTTTTTATTTTTATTTTCATCAGATTGGAAGCAACCTGAAGGGAACCATATCTTACACAAAGTTCTTGGATCGATTCACTGCCCATACTGTAGCTCCGCTAAATGTTGGAATATCTAAATCATCTGATGGTCTTGTTGCAAATGCAATGGGTGATGCTAGCAACAAGTTTATGAATGATTCATACAAAAAACACTTACTTCCTAAGGCACATGCGGAACAAAGTAAGCAGCAACTCTTTTTACGACGTTTTCGTCACTTACACTCATATATGGCAACAGTTAAGTGTGTTGTATGTGCACTGTTGACAGGCCCGTCGCCAGGATTTCGCAGCAGGAGGGGCCAAAAACCACCCGTGGGAGGCGACATTTTTTAAATACAATATTGGATGTATGCAACAACCGCGGGCCAGACATGAAATAGAGGGCACAGATTTAAATGGGGAGACCGCCCCTCCCCGCTGGCGACGGCCCTGACTGTTGAATAGCCTACTACCAAGTCTTCAGCTTCTTCATAAATCAATGTCAGGTTAATGCCAGTCCGCATGACATCCGTTGACACTCACTCGTGTTTGTCTATTGTTGCTTTATTTCGAACAAGGTAAATAATTTACAGCATAGAAACAGAAAGGGCAACAAACGTTTTGCTTTTTAAAAGTGAAAAATATACCTAATACAGTAAACATTCAGTTTTGTCATTACTTTTTGGCCTGAGATTTCTGCATGGACTTCAACGGCGTTTGCTGATGCTGACCTGAAAGAAGGTAGGCAATGTCTACTCTCTAGCCCAGGCGTGGCCAACCCGCGGCTCGCGAGCGGCATGCGGGTCTTTGCCCAGTTTCATGCGGCTCTTATGTAATTACCAGAAGTCCCACTAACATAACCGTACGGGAGTGCATATTTTTGAGGATGCAAGAAATTTTTGCCCAAATATGATCTTACTTTCCCAAATAACGTATAAACAGCAAGTCTTAATGTTAAGAGACTAAAACGTGCCATTGTAAACACATCAAGGTTTCTGCCTACCTAATTAGGCCTACCAATTACCGGGGTTCAAATCCGTACGCCCTCAACAAGCAAGCAATATTTTGCATAACCACATGTGAACAATGGTAATATTTATTGTGTTGAAAAATGTTAGCTAATTACAATAAAATCCTCCCAAAAATTGCTGTTCATGCCACCGCGCGTGGAAGGTGTTGTTCAGAATCTTCATTTTCAATCTTTTTTATGTAGGCTACGTTCTAAGCTTATTCATCCAACACGATCATCCTAATAGTTAAGATCTGTTCTTCTCTAGCATAGATGTGTGCACTTGTGTTGGCCACAATGGCAATCAATCAGGAAAAGGAGTAAATATCGGGTTACGATCTAAAGTATTTCATTGCCGCAAATATGTCAAGTCTCAAGTAATTAGAGGGAAAGGAGGCAATTTAATACATAGCATATAGCTTAACCTTCCACATTGGCAATCTTCAC
>JGI24022J15233_10001071_pt1 | contig 21250 bp, 13 predicted proteins | sample Ectturendosymbi2_FD_15233 | JGI IMG/M metagenome (IMG submission 15233) | reverse complement strand
ATCATCGCGGGCAGTGTATGATACCAAGGCTCTCCCACTGCTTTTTGTGGGAGGCTTCTCCCCAGGAGGCCTTGCTGATGCGCCATCGCTGCGATTGAAGACGAAGCGGCGACGACGCGCCGTTGTCTGTCAACAGAGGCCTCGGTGATATTCAGGTTGTCCAATGGCAGACGAGTCCAGGCGCACTGTAGACGTCACAATGAAAACGCATCGGAAACTTCAAACAGTGCGACGACCACTCTTGGTCAATGACGTCGAGACCGGCGTCATCGCTAAGCAACACGCCGGTCGAGCGCCGCGGACAGAAACCAACGAGTGATCTCGCGCGAAAGTGTCTCGTAACAAAGAAGGAATGTTGCCAGCATATTGGCCTGTGTGCAAGTTTGATTTGATTTCAGCCATCCCCAGTATATTAACCAGTGTTGCTGCCCGCCGCTTGCCTATTTTCAATGAATAGCCAATGCCTTCCGAATGTTTGCGCTTTCTCTAAGTTCTGTTGCCCCCTCGTGCAGGATTGTTTCGCCCCCATCTTTTAGCTATCTTGACTATCATCACATGGCCTATGATGAAACCACAGCGTTGTGACATATTTCACTTCGCTTCAAACTCCCGAGGCCGTAAAAAATGTACAAAGAAAGACCTTGTTTGATGCAACGGGCAATGCGTCATTCTGTGACTTGAAATGTGGGTCACCGCCAATTGCGAGCTCCTGAATTCATACTGGAACAGTCTGGATTCCTATGTTGGACGTCTGATCATATAAAATCAGTCCAACCGATTTCCGCAAAAACAAAGGATGTTTTGGCGCAAATACGAGGCCGTCACGCTTCGGTCAACACTGGCATTAATGACAATACGCACGGGTGCACATGACGCACTTCTGAACCCATGTCGGTTTCCAGGCAAATTACTGAAATATCTTAAAATAAACAAAACAAAAAACAAAGATCCAACATCTAACCCAGGCAACTGGTTTCTTTCTCCGAACTTTAACACGAGCAACAACGATTCCCTAACTCACTTAACCAGAAAATTGAAAGAAAAGTCTTTGTTTGCGAAAATCTCCAGAAAAAACACCAGGATTTTTGCTTCAAAATCACCGCCTTGTTCAATTTAATCCATCTATCAATATCAGGCGGCTTCGTGCGTTACCACAACACGAAGTGCAGCTTATTATCATCAAATGTATTCGTTGACGTGTGACCGCTTCACGCAACGCGTTAAATTCAGCGGCTTACACTCTTTCATGACGTTCTTTTCGATTGAACTTGGAAAGGCGGTAGATTGCCCAGTTGTTCAGCTGTCTTGACGACATGCCCTCGCCGTTGTCGTAGACGCACAAGCCGTGCTTCCCGGTCGTCTCGTCGACGTGCTGCAAAGGTTTGTGACCCAATAAAGATTTGTGATGTAATAAACGCCATCAACAGTTCATAGCGTCGGACAATGAGCAGTGATCCCGTGTCGGCCAAACAGCACGGCGAACCCCGTGGACGCCTTCGCTAAAGGGTCTAGATCAGGGGTTCCCAACCTTTCTCTGATCATGTACGCGTTCAGCATTTCGACAGATGGACACGTATCCCCAAAATTTCTCACGACAAAACATTTTACCATGGCTAATCATAGACATATTTAACAATAAGCCTATAACCATATTTTAAATAATATTTACTGGCATATGTGTGCAAATATCAGGAAATAAATAATATACAAATGTATTTTTCCCTTCTACTGCTAACCTTAAATGTACACCTTCAGATAGGCAAATGCGCCTCTAGGGCTACATGTGCCCCAGGTTGGGAACGCCGGGTTACGAGTAACAACGTCAATTCGCTTTCGGCCCAAAATCAAATAAAATAAAATAACCCAAGGCTGAACACGAAGTGCGCTTCTCCTATTGTCATATTGTCGACCAGCACCAAATCAGACACAGGGGCATACGAACAGGGCCAGTTCTTGTTCAAAAGCTGTTTGGGGCTCCTGTGCGTTCCGGCGACTACAGCGCCGCAATCGCCGTTTTCAACGACCACCGAAAGCTCTCATGCAAATCCCAGCATGTCTGACACGACCGCTCAGACGAGCTAAGGAATTACGAAAAGAGACTAAATGTAAGATCCAGATCTAATTGCTAGGGACTGAAGCAGCAGAGTCCGGGAGCTGGTGCTGGATTTCGTGTTACTTTGCGGCCTCAAGGAACAAATAGAAGGTGAGCCCAGCCAGGAAAATACGGCTTGCAGCTTGATTCCTGCTCCTTACACTCAAGAACAAACTGTTCAACACAAATGAAATGTACAACCATAGGAACAAAACCAAAGAATGCATGAGCTCGAAAACACTTGAAAATAACACTGAATAGTGTCTACGGTGCAGGACATTTATATAACAGTCGCCTTCGCAAGGAACAAAAGCACCATAAGCAAGAAAACAATGATTCACATACCAAGCTAAGCTCGATAATCCGCTTGCCTCTGTTGTTGACGGTAGCAGCTAATGCATTGTCCACAAGCTCAGCAAAAGCAAAGGCTGCAATGTTAAAAAATATGGTGGAAGCAGTTGAAACTTTCCACCCAATCAAAGGAGAGAAAAACAGAATTGAAAAAGGCAAAAGTTACGGAACCAGCATTAACTTTGAAGATGCACCAGCTGTGCAGTGAAAAGTTATCCCCACAACACTTCGGGAAAAGTATGGGATGTCAAAGACATCCACCGTCCGACAAAGACCAAATATATTTACCAACAAGCAAGATACGAAGATATTAGTGGTGACATAAATAAAAGTTCATTAGAATGGTCCCGAAATTCATTAAGTGCAAAGAAGTTGTCAACGAGGCCTTACCTATTTATTTTAAAGGTGGTGCATGGGATTTTATATCTGAAGACGTGGGCACGGAACTACTCAAAGTTTCTAAACTAGAAGACAGAAGTGATCACACAAAACCAGCATTGGCATCCATGTCTGAGTAACAGCAGAGGATTTTTGTGTATTTCTTTATTGCTAAGACAATGCATGTTTAAGTGTAGCTTAAGTTGTTCATTTGTTTCAAAGAAATTGTACAAGTACATGTATTACAGTTATATAGTGGTAAAAAAATTGGGTTTGTTTAATATTTTGAATTCTTCAATGTCATTTTAAGGTCTGCTAACACCTTTGATTTTTTTAATTGTTTTTTCTTTTTCCTAGATTATGACTATGACAATTGGCCACTGAATACACTAATATTTACCAGTGTGTAAAACTGTGAAAAGACATACTGGGGGGTGCTGGGTAGTGTTAGCTTGTGTAGATGTAGAGCTGCTACTGTGGCATTTCGAGTGTTCAGTTTTTGTACTTGACAAAAAAAATTTAGGCCCAAGTTTTTTATGTGAGATATAGCCACTTCACCGTGAAGATAGGCTGCTTCCATGATTTTGCACTCATTCGGTACCATGTAAAATGGTATGAGGCGGTAGCGTGGCACACCATTGTGAATCCTGACAGAATATGCGGCTAAAATTTTTTAGGTCACCCTGTAGAAACGCACACGTTTGCACTGTTACCTTTTACCTATACATTTTAACTTGCCATAGTTAGGTTATTAGAATATCTGCTGAGGTTAGATGTTGTGCAGGACAAGGTCAGTAAGTGTAAGTTTATTGTATTGCAATAAGCAGATCAGACTGTAGACTCTGGGTGTAATGTTTTTCAGAGAAATGAAAGCTCCTTTATGACATCATAAATAGAACAATCGTCTTCAAGTTGCGATCCACATGAAATCTTGATTAAATTGCCAGGAACTGACATGTTTTCGAACTCTGGTAACACTGTTGCAGTTTATTTAAAAGTTAACTTGAACTGGCATATTCTCTGTTGCACTGACACAGGTCCCTGGTGAAGAAAATGTAAACAACATACCAGCTGTGCTCTCATGCAACAAGTCACGATAAGAATGAAGAAGAACTTACGCAGAGGATTAATGTTTCCTTCACTGGCATAATACTCATAAATTCCACTCTTGATCAAAGTGTCATAGTGGGGCTGAAATTCAATTCGCTCCGCAACAGGCACATCAAGTGGTTGGGAAAGGTACTTCAGAAGATACAATGTGTCTCCACTTTCAATGAGGGTCACTGAGTGAAAGGCACATCAGAATGAGGTTATACTCAGTCAAATGTAACAATTAGGCCCCATGTATTGCACACAATTTGAGTCTTCACTGTTTTTACTTGATATAAAACTGCTGAACAGAAACTAAGAAAACTTGGGACTCAAACACATTCCCAAGATCTGTTTCAATTCCACATGCAGTTAACACCTTGCTAGAAGCTTAACACCTTCCCAATGTCTTTAGACAATGGCTGTTTGCAATCCAGTTCTGTATTCTGCAACACCAACAAATTTAAAAGCAGGCAAATAATTCACAAATTCGTAAAAGTTCATTGAGCATCCCAAAAGCAATTTCACTTAATCACCAAAAGTGTCATCATCACAGATCACGTTTCGTCCAGTTGTTGTGACAAGAAACTCTTCATCAGGAGGAACATTGAACGTCTGGAATAAAATGAAAATATTTTCTTTGGGATGATTAACGAGTGGCAACTGCAATAAAACCTACAGGAAAATGATGAATACTCCATTGGCCATTTTGGTTCATAAACATCTAAAAAAGGTGTTTTAGACTTAAAACTCTTATCCTTCAACTTAAAACTCTTATCCTTTCATCATTATCTACAAATTTTTTAGACAACCAGAACTCTTTTAGTGCCTAATCAATTGTGATGTCTCAAAAGTTCAACCTGCTCAAAAGCATCCTGTTGGACCAAGTTGTGAATGCCCTGTGGCAAGCTCAGTCCGTTTGAAAATTGCATTTACTTTGGTGATAAATTAGACTCCATTAAATGAACTTGTAAAACAATCTGCAAATTCATCAATGTGCAGATTTTCTTTGCTGTTTCAATGTTTGTACCCCGCATTACGTTTTAAATTTTACAGTGTTAGATTTTTTTTATCATGTTTCAGTCATAGGCCAATTTTTTTAAATGATCTAAGAAATTTAAGTCAATTCAACCATAATATCTGAAAATATAGACAATGAATACTGTCATGATGAGTTTTAATACTATTGAGACAAATGAATGAAATGCCTCAGCAAAAAAGCAGTCCAAGAGTAGCACAGAACTGTTCTATGGGTCAAAAAAAGTTGAAGAACACTGTGTAAAGATGCTGCTAATGACTTCAATAATCCTATCTCATGACCAAAACTCAAGCAATAACTAAGATGTAAAAATATCTGCAATAAAAGTTTGGTACAATGCTCAAAATTAAGATATCTTTAACAAACGTCAGGAAGTGAACTTACTTCACAAATCTTCTCTGAAAAGACATCAAAAGAAAAAACGCCTCCTATATGAACTTTCTCTTTCTGTGCATTGTCAGGAAAGCGGCAATCATAAATGAAGACAAAAGCATCTTCTTCATCAGCATCCATAGCAAAAAACTATTGAAGTTTGTTCCAGTTTGAAAACCAGGAAATGCTTTTAAAAATAAATTTTTGGACTAGCTGTGCACCAGGTGGTCTGTAAATAATAATAGACAGTAAAGGCAAAAAATACCACTTACTTGAATGCCTCACAGAAACTTACTAAATGCAGTTGAAAATCAACCAACAAATAGACTTAACAAATTAACATCTATGTGTCATGAAAGATAGCTCTTCTTATCTGACAACTAAACTTTTGAATCTATTATACTCATTGCTAATCATAAGCATAACAAAGTTTTTAGCACACCAACAAACAAGCTAATTTAGATTTTATGAACAGCATAAATAGCAATGGTGGCAAACTGCGGCTCGCTAACACATTCTGTGTGGCTGTTGTAGCTGACTAGCAACATCACAAATTGATGGAGTTGTTGCCTCGTGTAAAATGTTTGCTTCATTTCTTTTTGTAAACCTTGAATGCGGAGAACTTCCAAAATGCGTCTGAACTTCATGGCAAACAGCTTCATTTTTGGACGCATTAATCGTGAATATGTGCCCAGAACCTTTTCTGCAAAACTTGCAGGCAAAGAACTTCCAAAATGCGTCTGAACTTCACTGCAAACAGTTTTGTTTTCGGACACATAAATCGTGAAAATGCGCCCAGAAATTTTTTTGTGAACCTTGCAAGCGGAGAACTTTCAAAATGTGACTGAACTTCACGGCAAACAGCTCCGTTTTTGGACGCAAAAATTGTGATAATGCGCCAAGAACTTTCTTCATAAACCAGGCAAAGCCACAATTTCCAAAATGCAACTGAACTCAACAGCAAATAGCTTCATTTTTGGATGCAAAAATTGTGAAAATGCACCCAAACTTTCTTCATAAACCAGGAAAAGCCACAGTTTTTAAAATGCGTCTGAACTCAACAGCAAACAGCTTCGTTTTTGGATGCAAAAATCAAGAAAATGCGCCCGTAACTTTTGTACAAAGCTTGCACTGAGAAAACTTCCAAAATCCGTCTGAACTTCATAGCAAACAGCTTCGTTTGTGGACGCAAAAATCGTGATATTGCGCCCAGAACTTTTGTTATATACCTTGCAAGGTGAAAACTTCCAAAATGTGTCTGAACTAGAGATGGCACGGGCCAACGTTTTTGCAGCCCGGCCTGCCCAGAGCTAACAAGAAACTGCCCTGCCCAGCCCTGTTATGCTAAACTTCAACTTATTTTCTGGCCCGGGAGCGGTACGTAATATAAAGTAGGCAGTGTCTATTTTTCCGCCAAGATGGCAACAGGCTTGGCAGAAACGAAGTAGATATAAAAGATAAACATTAAACCTAACCTTAACCCTAACCGTAGCCTTAACCTAATGCTAACCCTTACGCTAACACTAACCCTAACAGTAACCCTAACAGTAACCCTAACAGTAACCCTAACCCTTACGCTAACACTAACCCTAACAGTAACCCTAACCCTTACGCTAACAGTAACCCTAAACCGTAACCCTAACACAGTGGTTATAAGTCTGCCAAGGGGCCTTCACTTTTGAAAACATATTTGCCCGTCGCCTGTAACATGACACTAACACATGACAAGAGTGCCCTAGGACGCACTATACTTGCTAGTAACATACTAAACCTAAACCAGGGGTCATCAACATGGTGCCCGTGGGAACCAGGTCGCCCATATGGACCATGTGGGTTGCCCATGGCCTGTTCTGACAATAGCATAAACATGACCAGTGTCTTTACAATGATGAGGTTCTTTAATTTTTATTATAATGATAACATCATATGAAGACAAATTATGCAAATTTTTATTTCAGATGTCTGTGTATCAAACTGGGAGCTCTTCGCATGAATCTGTACCAAAAAGCAGCTCTGAGTTTCAAAAAGTTTGGTGACCCCTACCTTAAACCCTAACCTAAGCCTAACCCCTAATATTAAACCAAGGGTTCACAACCTAGGGTGCTGGGGTGCATGTACCCCTAGGGGTAGATTTTCCTATCTGAAAAGACCCATTTGAGGTTAGCAATGGTTCAAGGGAAAAATTATGTTTGCATATTATTCATTTCTAAATACTCGTATTTATACATAGGTCAACATAGGTCAATATTATTTTCAAAATCAGTAGATGGTGATTGGTAAATACATTTTTGTTATTTTCCTGAGCCTTTTTGTTCTGAGAAATTTTAGGAGTACATGCTCATACAATTAAATGCTGAAGGGGTACATGGCCAAAGAATGTTTGGGAATACTTGTCCTAAACATAAACATCAGCAACAAACTATAAATGAAAGTGTTGGCTGCTTTGGTGATTCCTAACATGGTTCACTGATTTGAGTGGAAACAAGTGAAACGGACCGTTTGCATAACCGTAAAATGGAAAGAACAGCAGCAAAAAAATTCGTTGTTAGATTTTGAAACTTTGCAAAAAACAAAAATTTTCTGGCCCGGAATGACGTCATCGCTAAAAAACTTGTTAGCGAACTGTTTCAAAACCTTTAGCAGACGGCCCAAAGACTGGACTCTAATCTGAACTTTGTCATCTCTAGTCTGAACTTTGCAGGAAACAGCTTCATTTTTGGACGCATAAATTGTGAAAATGTGCCCAAAACTTTCTTCATAAACCTCATCAGGCGAAAACTTCCTAAATGTGTCTGAACTTAACAGCAAACAGCTTCATTTTTGGACACATCAATCATGAAATTGCGCCCAGAACTTTTTTACTAAACTTGCAAGCGGAGAATTTCTAAACTGCATCTGAACTTTTTTTCACCACTCACTGCTGTATATCCATGCTGTGACCTGAGAACGGCTTATATCATGAAAATATGTAGTGCACATTTTTGAAAAAATAACAAAATTTTGTGAAATTTTCTCCTGTGGAAAAAATTGCATCCAAATTTGCAAATGCCAATTTTCAAAATTTTTGTCAGCTGGCGTCCAAAAGAAGTGCCGAAAGTGCCGTTTTCTTTGGGCTTAGAGGGAATACTACAGTTAACTATACATTTTTTTAATCAAACAAAAGAAACAGCAACGAAATTTGAACTTGAAAAAAGAAAAGAATAATTCGAACAGTTTGAGTAAATTCTACTGGTTATCTTCTTCAGTTCTGCTAAATCAGTATATTTTAACCAATTTGTCTGCCTTTTCTGCACCTTAACTTTTTCTGATATTGCACCATAGCATATGTTGAAAAAATACACTCTATAGATGCTGAACTATCAGGGCATGCAGATGAAGTTGACGCGAAACTGCAGAGGTTGTATGGGAATGGTTTTTCTCAGTTTGCTGTGTGCATCTTTGCTAAGCCTTACCACTTAGGAGTGAACTAACTAACAAGACTTTGTGAAAGCAAATATGGGGTACATTTCTTTACCCTCAATTTTGAATGCCATAATACATATAACAAGTTACTAAGGTGCAATTCTGAAAATGGTGATATTGCATGATGCAATAAAACCAATTCAGAATGGGGTTCTCCATTTTTCTTTAAAAAATAACAAAATCCTATTGTTTAAACCCCAAAGAAACAGTTTAAAAAAAACAAAAAACAGGTGGGTTGTTTTTTTTAAAAAACTGGGTTTTTCTCAACCCTGCCTACAACACTCCGCCATGCTGTATCTGGAAATGAGGCCCATATATAGTCACAGGAAGGTGAGACATGAGACATAAGGTGACACTGCAACAATGGCAATGTATGCTACCTCCATATGACCACTGACACAAGCACTAAGCAGTGAACTACAAATGATGATGTGAAACAAATATGGTTTACAAACAATAGCTCTGCAGTCGAACCTCTGGAAGTCGTCAAAAATGGTGGGACTACCTAAACACAAATGGACCAGACTTTGGGTACTGCCCAAAACCTGTGAAGACCATCCTCATAATAAAAGACAGTAGTTGAAAGAAGTCTTCACAAAAACTTTAAAAACACTGGCATCAAAATCACAGACCAAGGTGAAGGCCACTTTGGAGCAATAATCAAGACATAATTGTTTAAGGGACAGTTCATTAAAACAAGGTGAAGGTTGAGGGTTGGGTAAAAGACCTTCAGCTACTATCAAATTATGTGCAAGATGATCCTCAAGCAGCATACTTAGCATTCACCAAAGGATTATGCTCCAGATGAACCTATTTCCAAAGAACTACTAGCTCTCCCAGTCTCCCTCTCAGGCATGGTGGGCTAGGTCTGTCAAATCCTCAGGAAATTGCCAAGACAGAATTTGATTACTCCATTCTGATCACTACTAAACTAACAGACGAATATTCATCAAAAACTCGAACACAACCCCTTAGACCAGCAATATACCAGAAACACAAACCAGAATACGACATGATAAGAATGCAAAATGCCAAAATAGCCATAACAAATTATCAGAGGAACTGACCCCTGAGTCACAACAACTAATAAAGGGTGCAATGGAAAAAGGAGGATTCTTCTTTCCTATCAGCCTTTCCAATTACAGTGATTAGATATATGCACTAAACAAAGAAGAATTTCAATTTATGAATGCCATCTGCATGAGATATGGCTGGAAGGTGAAGGGCATACCCACACAACACTCAACTTTGCTTGTGGAGAGACAAACTCGGTGGACCACAGCTTCATTGTAAACTCAGAACTGGGCAGTAATATACTTCAATGAGGCACAACTCGGTGAGACTGAGTGACCCTAAGACACAGATAATTAATCAGAGACGTCTTTAGAGAATATTTGGAAGCTCTACTTGTTTCTTGAACATCAGTATCAACCTGTCCCTTCCTTTCTATCAAGATTAGATTGATATGACCTAGCATACTCAACAGAAGACTAAGACTTAAGGTTTCTTTTTAGTTCAATGCATCTCATTCAATTGAAGTGTTGGAATGCAGTTAAGGTAGAGCCTATTAGATTGCCAATAAAGTTTAGAGGTTGGGTAAACTTCAATAAATTCCGTTAAAACAACTTTGATAAAATTCATAGATAAGGATACATCATCCTGAAAACATTGTTTAACCCTTTAACGATTCCGCGAGCCAACATATTGGCGCCCCCTTTTTTGGCCATAAATCGCCAGCCACTAGAGCTAGAGAGCTGTTCAAACACTACGGATTCAGCAAGTCTTGGAGTCAAAATATAAAAAAAAAAATTTGTTTTGGGTTTGAAGTTTTCTGGGGGGAACATCACAAGTAGGGGTGTTTTTGCATTATTTTTACCATCTTTGCCTGGCCCTGGGCGCTGTCCCAATGGGCCATTTTTGGACTCAAAGTTCAGTTGAAAACTAGGTCAAAATCAGCATCTATAGATCCCTTGATTGACTTCCTAGCATATCGAGAGCAAAAAATTATGGCTCAAAAAACAAAACTTCACCAAAATTTTGCTCCCTCAAAAGCCACTCTGAGGGGAATTACTCCCCAGGCAATAACTCGCCGTCAGTTTGAGCTANAGAGCTGTTCAAACCCTCTAAAGACTCGTAAAGGTATGTACTTTGTAATAAAAAAAAACGTTTCAGTTTAGNATGTCAGATTGTGGTTTCAGAGAATTCGACAAAAACAAAGACAACTTTTAANCCACCAATCGAGTTGGACCACACGCGAAAGTATGAGATGGTTTTGGTGAATTTGGAGACGTATTATAGTTTTCCGAATTTTTCTGATGAAAACAACGTTTTTCGACATTCTCCTGGTTTCATTGAGGTTGGGAGAGGTGATGAGGACGACTCAACCCGACAAAGACAATGGGTTGAAGTTCAAATTCCTGAAGGCAGTTACGAAATTGATGACATTGCAGCAACAATCAAAATTGCTATGAAAAGAATTGGACATGACGNTGAAAATATTAAACGAACAGCAAACATGAGCACATTGAAAAGCGCCTTGGAAATTTCAAACGACTTTCAGNTTGATTTCAGAGTGCAAAATTCAATTTCAAGCGTTCTTGGATTTCGAAATCAGGTTTACGAAGAGGGCATTCACCAGTCGGAGNGTGTTGTAAATATTTTTGAGCATTAATTCAATTCTCGTTAATGTAGATGTGATTGGNGGTTCTTATATAAATGGAAAGACTCAAAATACAATTTACAGTTTCTTTCCAGACATTTCGCTGGGGTATAAAATAGTTGAAAAAACGAGAAACCGTGTGTATTTTCCAGTGATTTTAGATAAAATTAACAAGATGGAAACGGTCGTCACAGACCAAAATGGAAAGCAGCTGAACCTTCATGGAGAAAGTCTGACTATCAGATACCACTTGAGAGATATTTAATTGCATAATATAAATGAGTTATACTAATGTGCATGTAAATTTTTCTGAAAATCAACAGCAAAAATAGAAGCACGCTGTTGATACAAAGAGTCCCTTGAGTATTCATCTTAGCTACACAGATTTGTGTCAAAGTGATGTTCTTGCTCTGATCAATTCTCAAGTGAACAGAATGGCAAAAGCCTATGAGAATGGAAAAGGCATGACAATAAAAATGAGTAAACGCCAAGTTGTTCACAACATAAAAACAGAGGGAGGGTTCCTTTCGATGTTAGCTGGTCTGGCCGCAAAAGCTTCGGCATTTTTGGCAAAGACTGTCTTGCCAACTCTTGAAACTGGTGCACTTTCAGGTGTTGGGTCGGCTTTGGCACAAAAAGCAACAAACAAGACGATGGGAAACGGGCTGTATTTGAAAAAAGGTTCAAACATCGCAAGAGTTGAAACGGACGCTTGGGGCTTGTATTTGAAACCTTTCAAATGCTCGAGGCTTAACAAAGCTGGAGATGGTTTGCATTTGAAACATGGGGGTCAAATTATCAGTGGTGAGGGTTTGCTTCTTGGTCAGATTCTCCTTTGAAACATATCCCCGTTCTATGCTGGCTGCTGTGAAAGTGTTGTGAATTTTTGACATTAAATAAATGTGTACATCCAAGGAAAAATGAATTGAGCAAAAAGTCATGCAAGACACCAACCAGCACAAAAATCAACACATCAACCAAGCCGTTGGTGAGCAAAATAAAGGCAAAAAAGTAATATTTAACCAGAAAACTTACCAGCAAATAAATCAACATTTGAATCAACACATCAACCAAAATGTAAAGCAAAGTGATTTTTATTCATTTAATAAAATGAATAAGGGTGATTTATACAGAATTCAACAAATACATGAAATCGAAAAAGAAATCCATTTTGAGAAAATTAAACAAGAGTTAGGCATTAAAAAGCATCATCGTGTAATCAGTTTTTGTCATGTTTGTTTCATGCTTCTTCAGTTTTTTATGTTTTTGTTGAATGTTGGCTTTTTATCCAATTTTCAAGAAATCAAAGGCAACATTTCAGAAAAGATTTTGCAGGGGTCAAACTTGCTTTTCGGAAGTGTCTCAATTTTTCTGAAAGTAATTGAAAAATACCTTTTCAAGAAAATTCAAAAACATGAGAAGCAAAAAACTTTGATTGAGAACCAAATCAACTCGATTTGAAACATGGTTTCTAAAGCGTTGTCAAACAATGAAATTTCTGAAGGTGAGTTTGAGAAGATTCTTTCTCAGATATCAAAATGGACTGAAACATACAGAAGCTTTGATGAGATGAATTTGGAATTCCCAAAACCGGAACAATCGATAAGAATAAATGAATATTAAAGTAGGCCTTGATTTGCCAAATAAACCTCTGAGCAACTTTGAAATTGAAGATGAGGCGAAAAAGATTGGTTTGAAAAATTTTCGTGGTGTTTTCTTGAGAGACACTTTGCCGGCACGACCGAGACGAAATGAGTGTGCAATTTTGAACTTGGACGACACTTCTGGAAATGTGCTATGTGCAGGTTTCGTGGACGTACGTATTTTAGGACAATTTCGCGAGAGCACTGGATAATGTAGTATGAATATGTCCAAGGCACGCCCAAGTTAACAATTAAAAAACTTAGACCCGCCTGGTATCGTTCGACTTCGCGCTCAGTTTAACATCAAACGAATTTGTATTCACATATGGTTTTATTAATATAATGTTAAGCATGGCACTAATTCAAACAACAGGAGTTAATACGAGTTCAAATTTTTCATGGGGGAGAGTGTAACCCATTTCTATTAAAAGCGTATCTCAGGTCACAAGTTCACTGAGCCCACTTTCTTACTGAAATTAGTTTTTCCTTTTAAGAGTGTATCCCAGATCACAAGTTCACTGGGCCCCACTCTTTCACAGAATGCCTGAACCTGGCTAAGGCACCTATATACGCCAATTTTGTCGCATATTTTCATTGGTTGATTCTATCACGTGACAAAGCACTGGGCGGCGCGGTCCGCTCGTGATGCCAGTGGTCACGCGTTCGACACATGATTACGTCGAATCCAAAAATCGAGGTTAAGCATCAACGCTTATTGTTTTAATCCGTTAAGATCGGGAATATTATTGATAATTTCGTATGGGATGTTACCGCAAATGATTTCTATAATGTTGTGGGTTACTCTCTTCCTGGGTGTGACTTGTGATTACACATGGAGTATAAGTATACAGTAGTTCAAACAAATACACAATACAACGTCCTTGTAAACTAAGTGTTTTCAGTTTTTACTCTGTTCCAACTTCAATCTCCTGGAATTCAGTCCATTCGGTGATGCGACTTTTAACATCAACATTCTAATGCTTCTTCTTTGTCTTTGTTGTTCAATAAGATTATCAACAGACTTCCAAGTTGCTTCCTGAACTTGCTTTTAAGGTCTTCCTTAATTTGTATCTCCTAGTCGCAAGACGTTTCATGTTGAGGATGCAACGCGAACTCAACATTCCTTCCCGCTCTGTAAAATTAAAGATGCTGGGTGTCTTGAGAAGAGTTGAATGAATGAAGCAATCGAAAATTTTGATGAATATCAGAAGTTCTTCAATGATAAGGACATTGTTTAGATGATCTCTTTCCAGGGGGTATTCCTCTAATAGAAACGATGATGTTGTAATTCTTCTCCATGGATGAGAGATGAATCGAATAGAAAATTTTGATTGAGTTATCTTCCGAAATTGTTCAGATACTATATTCTCTTTTGCAACATGTAAAATTGTTCTCGTAATATTGTCATCTTCCGAAATTGTTAAAGTGAGATTTTCGTCAAGGATGTAAATTCATGTAAGGGTTCCTCCTGACCTTCGTACAAGAATTGATGTTGTCTTCAGAAAGAACATTGACAAACTCGCATTTATGCATAAACTGGAAGAAACTGATTAAAGACTTTATAATTTTCAAGATGATTTTGCAAGAACCTTCTTTTATTGATGAGGCTCATGACCCATTTTACTAAAGGATGTTAGCTTGCGAATAAATTTTTTTTATACCGCTTGTGTCTTTATTGCATGAATAAAATATTCTGGAACATTTCTGACTTCAAACTAGATGCAACAGCATCTGTAGGTTTTTCTTTTGTCCGCTTCACTAGAGATGTAAAACAACACGTTTTTGTCAAAAACGATAGTCAATATTGGTTGACAGATTGATTTATACGGTTGAGAACTTCTATGATACCTTGAAAATAAGAACCGGTTAATCATCAATTTTTATGATTCATCTGACTAAGAGGATGACAAAGAAAATATTTTTATCAACCAATCTCTCTCATCTAGGGTGTTTTGATACTTAATATGTATAAAGATTCACCGTAGTGAAACAATACAATTTTCTGAAAGTTTTCTTCATCGTATTTTCACCATAAAACCCAGACGTCGAGCATCACAAACCTTTTTTCAAAGATAAAATTCAGAAAAGTTAGTGCAATTTATTCATCCAGGTAAAATGGTCGCTAATTAAGTACTGTGATAACTTTCCGCAACAAAATGTACATTCTTGACTAAATCTAAGACAGCCGAACATTGTATATCATCTTTTGAGTTTATTTCCATATTTCAGTGAATCAGTTTGTTTGAAAATTAGTTATCTTAAGAATTTAGATTTTCATACCAGATATGACCTTTTTCCTCAGCACTTTTCAACATTTGTTTTGAAAGGTCACTCTGGGTATGGTCACTGCTGAACAGAAATATTCAAAATACATTTGGAACATATAAAAAAGGTGTTATCATAAAAGATATCATCACTAAGTTTTTAGGCTCATGTCAGCGAGACAAGTTTTTTTGATAGAAATAATTGTCAACGAATATAACTTGCTGACATTTTCTGATTTGTAAAATCGCAAGAGGGGGTTACCATAGTATATTTCATCGTGACGTTATATAGTGAATTCAACAAAATTAAATTGGGGATAGTCGTTAATGACATCAAGTTTCATCCAAGGGTATTTTGTTTAATGGCACAGAAAACATATTTTTCCTATTTTCATAAAGTCACTTTGTATGGCAATTTGGAGTTCTAATCCATTAATTAGAAAGATTTATATATCATTTAGGAACAATTTCAAGATTACTTCCAACTTTGATCGCGAAATCATTTTGCAGAATGTTATCGTTAATTCTATCATTATTGCCACGGAGGTAGATGCCAACGAGAATCAATCTTTGTTACAAGAATATACCTTTTTGCTATGAAAACAAGGGAAAACTACCTTTTTAACTCAAAATTAACATAAAAGAACTTCATAAGTTCGGCATGAATGGGAATGGATTAACTCGTCTCTTATAACATTAGATGTTAGGACCGGATGAAGATCGTTTTTGGTATGTGTAAAGATTATGCCTAGACTTATTAGAAGCGAAATTAAATTTTTTCCTATTAAGACAATTTTTAGCAGTGTGACCGGTTTTGTTGCACTTATAGCATCGAATTTCAGAAGGATATTTCACCGTAAGGATCCTTCGAACAGAAGGATTCCAAGATAGACGTTCAGCCAAAGCATTGGTCACTGCAATTAATTGTAATGGGGTTAAGTGGATATCTTCTTGATTGGCTTTTGGTTTAAGAGGTTTGGGACTGGGTTTAGGATGCAAAATATTTAAGAGATCACTTATAAGTGAACAACGGCGATTAAATTCTTGTTGCAAATTTTGTATATGCTTTCGAAATTTCTTCACATCTTTCTTTCCGAAATTTTGCGAATCATTTTTCAAAGTTGCAATTCTCTGGGTTTCTTATCGTTGCTTACCTTCAGTGATGTTTCACCTTGAATTTTTGGAGATGATTCTATCGAAGGACTTTGCAAGGATTCTTCCAGATTTACAATGTTCACATCTGTTAGTAGAAAATCTTGTCCATCATGGATGTTATCTTGACCTACAGTAATGATTTTATTGAATTCTTCTGATGCACCATAAGGTTGTTCATTTAATGGGTTCTTTGCTTCCGAGATTAAACATTCTGTACGTTCCTTCTGGTCCGGCAAGAGATCATTATATTGGTTTTCCTTGCTAAAGTATTTCATGTTTTCCCAGCAATTGAGTCTTTCATTATGATAAGCATTTTGATTTCCATTATTTGTTCCAGCAGTCACTACGGTTTGATCATCAGAATGAGCTTTCGGTGTTACAAATGTGGTTTCTGCTTCAGGGATGGAGCACATATCAGAGTTAGCTACTGAACAATTGGAGACTAATTTATCCGGTTCATATAAACTATTCATGGTTATTGTTTTCCTGCAACGACAAATAATTTTCATAAGGTAACATTAATTACTCTGACAATTGTTACCACAAATAACTTAAAATGAAAAATTCATGATACCAAATTTTGCTTTCATTTTCGATTCACGACATTATTGACAGAAAGACTTTGGACAACTACTAATTCCAAGTTTGGCTGCAAGAGCATTTTTTAATTGCGTGGTTAGTTCACGACGTTCTCGCATTATTACTCTAGGTGAATATAAGAGGAATAAACATTAATATAAATACGAACTTTATAAATGCTTTCTGCCAACATGAATTTGATCTAAAGATGTTATAGGAAAATCACTGAATCTTATTAAAAGCTTATCAACTTAAGCAATATTTCCATTCCAATGCTAGAAATATACATCAAGAAAATCACTTTACAAGATAAGACTGTAATCGTTGTCAACATTCAAGAACATTTTCCTAGATGGGGTTAATCGATCAGTTTTAGCGAATACTTACTATTCCATATCACAATCGCTATTCTATTTGCAACTCTTAATATTTAAAGGAAGACACTTTAGTTCTGTTCCTTTAAAAGGACGACATTGAAGTCTAATCCTTTAGAGATAGCACGTAGCGTTTTTCAATCTCTTATGTGCCGTCAGCACAGATTATGGACACTTTTATTATACATGGTTGTCACATAGACCCGCCATTGTTTATACTTCATTTGAGTTGCTTGGGTTCATGGTCTTATTCCATGTACAATCTTTTGCCAGATGTCCTTTTTGTCGACAACAATAACACAATTTCACTTGATATTTGATTGTCTTGAATTGATTTCCTATTGGTCAAAAACCCTATTATTTGTTCTTTTCCTATTATATTCTACTAGGTTTTGCCTTTCCAATATATCTCATTGAATATCTCTTTATTACGGTCATTAATAAAACGAGATTTAGGGGGAAAGGAACATTTATTGATGGTCCTCGAATCCTTTAGCAAGAAGGTTTCTAAGCGTCATCAAAGAAATCTCCAAGCGTGCGGAAGTGGCAAGTGACGAGTTCGCCAATACCACATGACCATTTGAATATTGGAGTGACTTTATGGTATTTTCCTTTAACATCTAATTTTAATCGGAATTTTGACACGAACTCAGTTCTTTCATAAAAAACAATGTAGAGGTTACCTTCTCAAGAATTCGTAAACATTAACAACTATCATAGGAGGAATTAAATCCTTCCTATAAGATTACCAATTTTTTACTTGGAATTATACTTCTGTAATTGTATATCGCTATTCCAATCACATTCCCTCCAAGGGTTACGTTCCAAACTACGTAGAAGTCACTTTCGAAATCTGCATATGTAAAATTGTTGAGGGAAGGTGGCTGGATTAACCTAGTAAATTGATTTACTTCATGACGAGCACATTTTGCTCTTGATCATTCTATTGTTTTATAACGACATGATCTCATTTTCCTATTTTTTGTTGAGGCTTTACAGCCTTTATAGTGTAATGATAAATAATTGTAAGAGATATTCCCTACTAAAACCATGTTTTTTAGCTTCCACATGAAATTTCCTGGGTACAGTAATCAGTTGCAATTTCTGTTTAAAATGCACCTTTGAAAATCTTTTGAGAAGGTCTTGGGTGGTGATTAACTACTTTATCTTGCTTGAATGCCTGTTGCATGGAACGCAATTCTTGAAACTCAATGTCTGTCGTTGTGATTTCATCATTTTTCCAATTGTTGAAGATAATTTTGGAGATACTCTATATTTTAGTCATGAGTAACGGTTTACTTCATTTATATTAGTTCATTGTTGTTTTTAGTTTTACTCTACAAAGTCTAAAAGGAATATCTGTAAAGGAAAGAATCATCTCATATAACAATAAAGTTCAAAATTTCCTGCAAACGATATAACTCTAAATCAACAATTCCGGTTTAGATATTTTCAATTTAGCCTTTAATGTTTCAAATTCTAAACTATAAAATTTATAAAAAAAATAACAAACATTTTTCTTTCGTTTAAAACTTCTTATCATTACAGCGTTTCTTTTACAATTTATTGGTTTTAGTAATTGTGAAATGTGAATGCATTTCTCACTCTCCCTATATTGCAAAAGAACAGAATGCTTATCATTCCATCACACAATGTGAAACAAAGAACAAATGTGTTATCGAAATTGCTGTAAACGTTTAGCAGAATCAAGTGAAAACTTTACTTGTTACAGAATAGAAGTTACATCAACTTTTTCCAAAGAAAATCACTTATTGAAATCTGAGAGGCGAATATATACATAAGGACTCTATATGGAACATATTGAACTTAAGATGTAATTATCATCATAAAATTTCTCGTGAAAATCTTCAGAACGGAAAATTTGCTAATCTTAAGATTGAGTCGTCGTACCTCAACCTTAACTTTTAGTTCGAACATACATTGAAACCTTACTAAAAATAAGTAATGGTGCGTCTAGAAATAAGCATAAACACAAAATACCTTACTTAGGAGATTGCAGAAGTGACATTACTGTACACGGTAGTATTAGAAGGTATACATAGCTGATAAACTCCATAAACGATAGTCGAGCCAATGGCAATCCAAGTATCAACGATATTTGAAAGTATGGGTAGAGAAAGTCTTGTAGTCTTTTCAGCTTCTTGCTCATCCAATTTGTTTACTTGTTCCCAATCAATGTTGGGTTGAGTAGTGGTAGAAACCGTAGTTGTCATAAATTCTGTTGTTTCTTCTGAGCTAGTGGCAATTAAAGTGGTTTGTGTTGCAAATTGAAGAGAAGTCACTGCCAGAGAACTCAAGGTAGTTATATCCGAAAAAGTAGATGAAGGCATTGTAGTTAATAACTCTTCGGTGGTCGTCATGGGATCAACAATCCTATATTAAGGAAAGCTGATGATTTTTCCATTACGAAACTGATGTTGATAAATAATATCATGATGCAAATCGATAGTTTTATCCCAAGCAAAAAGGGATCGTTGAACCGTTCGTAGAACATATTAACGTTCCAGATTGTTTCAAAAGGTGTGAATATGACGTTTTATGATGGTTCGTATCCATAACTGACTCCTTTCAGCTGTGCTAGCTTTATCACTTAGTGCTGTCGTTGTTTGACATAAACGTATGCGATCATTTTCATCGGTATCTAAATCCAATTGGTCCACTGATCGTAAAAGTAATAAATCAAAATGTCGCACTTGCATCTGATATTTAGTTTTTCGAAGTTTGAATAAAGAGTCATTTTTAACGACAACTAGGTAATCTTGCCTGGATCGAGGAATCTTAATTGATGCCTCAAGCGATGTGTAGGTTTTACAGCATAGAATGTGCAGGATAACTCCCGCCTTATCCTTTCGCATTTCACTGTTGCGTCCTAACGCGTTATCAATATACCCCTTAATTATTTGTCTAATATTCACATCATTGTTACTAACTTTTTGCTGAAAATCAAAAATATGATGTTAGGGGCAGGAGAATGGAAGTTTATTTTCCATCGTTCTTTCGCTAACTTCTAAACCATACCGAGTGTCTTTTTAACTTAAGTATTCTTATTAAAGTATAAATTCAGTGGAGGATTCTTCTAATCAAATACAGGGTTATTGCCTATCCGTGGACTGAAATGATTACTGAGATGAGGTTAGCAGCAATTCGGAATGATTGAAATTCATGCACTTAGCTAAGTTTTGGTACAGTTGGGATCCACTTCCATATGACACAAGTCAAAAGCAAATGACATTTTTCTTAGAACAAAATAGGCTCTTGGTTTCCTCTATGAAAACTCATCGGGATTTTGAAAAGCAAATTTAGTGATGACGAACTTTTGTAGGGATCGGCTCCAACTCATGCGGATGTTTGGAATCAATCTCATAGAACGATTAAATCAAAATGACCAGCCGACAATCTTATTGGGCCTCATATTTCAGGCTATAAACTCCTGAACGAAAGCAATATCTGAAGTCTAGCAGGTTTTTTACGTCGAATCTTCCTGAAAGCTTCTGGTATAATAAGAATTCAACTGTTGTTGACTCTTGTGTACGTTCTCATCATGCTATTGCTATTCAGCCTACGGCTGGCTGAGTAGACAGAATCAAAACCACAAGGTTTCATGTTTGTTTTGTACATGAGTATAATTTCCATACATTTTCCATAGCGCCACTGGAGCTTCCTACTTGAAGAAGGTGACATCAATTAAAAAACTTTGAGAAACAAGGAATGACTTACGAATTGTTGCTTGGAAAATTTTTAGCATGGAAATACTACTTAGTTTATTGTACCA
>JGI24022J15233_10001070_pt1 | contig 21259 bp, 12 predicted proteins | sample Ectturendosymbi2_FD_15233 | JGI IMG/M metagenome (IMG submission 15233) | reverse complement strand
CAATGAAAACTTCAGCGAAACACTTTGGCCTAGTGGTTGGGCCCTAGGCCAGGCAACATGAGCCAAAATGACCCCAAAACTACTTAACTTATGACGTCATTCACAAACAATCCGTACTCCCCAACCAAAAAATTTTTTTCGAGTGCAATATACTAGACTGGGCGATCCAATCGAAGTACGGATATATCGTACCCCGGCTCTTAAAGTGCTAATTAACATTTTTTTGTTGTTTTAAGGCCATTTAATTAATCCTCTAATTAATTAATTTGTTGTGTTTAGGCCAGAACTTTTGAACCAGAAATATTAGAAAGCCAACCAAATGCTTAAAAAACTTGGATTATAATAGTGGTTCCCAACCAGGGTGCCCATTTAAAATAGCCAGGGGTGTCGCGAGCTAATGTTTTTCAACATATCATTGAAAGACATTTGAAAATGTTGCCAAACCTCAAGACCAAATTGCTATGGGTTTGCCACTAAGTGCCACAAATTACATTTCTATTTTATAATGTGCCGCAAACCTACAAAAATTGGGAACCACTAGATTACAGCTTAGTCTTCAATGGAAACTTAAAACAAAAAATTCCCTTATGTAATTGGTGCTGAGGACCCAGTAAACTGGGCCGAAATGGCTTAAAACCTACCTGACTTATGACATCACCCACAAAAAAAAATTGAAAACTTTCAAATTTTTTAAAATGCAAACTAGAAGACTTGCTACATCTTTTGAAGGTTTGAACAGCTCTCTAGCTTAATTGACTGGCAAAGTGGCATGAAAATACTAATCAGGGGCTCATCCAGGGGATCTGTTTGGCTGTCATGACAGATCTCATTGTACCGCAGACACTTAGCATTAAAGCCGATAAAATGCCAAATGCTGTCTCTGCAGGTTTCGGATGTGGTGGTTGGAACAGGCAACAGCATTTCCCTTCTAACGTTGCATAGTATTGTTATGAAACAACAACATTCCTGCCTTGCTGAAATGGCACCTGCGCAGTGACATGAAACAATCCACGTTTTTTAACACTCTATATTGATATTGCATCGAATGCATGTTTTGATTTTATAAGTATATGTGTGTATGGATAAACTTTGATTTTATAAGTATATGTGCGTATGGATAAACAGCTGTCATTGCTGTGTGGTTGACATTTGTTGATTCAGCACCATGTTCTTAGGAACAAACAGTGATTGTGATGTAATAAATGCGCTGTGACCGAAAGCAGTAATAACTTGAAAATCGTTTAAAATATCCGACTTTCCAAAAAATCCGACACCAACCTTCCAAAAATTTTCCAACTCCTTACAAAAGGAATGAAATTTGGCTTTTAAAATCAATGGAAATCATGGTACATAGCAAGAAATCTCTGTATCAACAAAAGTTGCACCATAAATTGTACCATTTCAACAGGAATTCCCAATTCAGGAATGTGATCTAAAAAATGATCCAACTGGACGTCTGGAGTCGGACAAAAAATCTGACTCAGACTCCTTATGACTCCGACTCTGTAACCCTACCTTCCGCGACAGACCACTTTTTTCAAGCTAGATGCGCCACTGATACTAATAAACATGTTTGGCTCTGGTTTGGTTTTACCTTAAGACCCGCATGAGACACCTAAAAGGCTATCACTTTGCAACTTGATAACTCCTCTGCCGATTGCCCTAGAGTGTTCTTCAAATCCTCAAAAGATGCAGAAAGTCTCCGAGTTGACAATAAAAAAAAATTGAGGTTTTGGTTTTTTTGTGACTGATTTCATAAGTAGGTAGGTTTTTGGCCATTGTAGCTAAGGTTACCTGGCCTTGGGTCCAACTGCTAGATGGAAGTATTTTGGTCAAGTTTTTGTTGGAAACTAGGCTAGGGTTACCATTTCTAAAAAGGCAAAATTCCTGACAATCTCAATGTCTACTTTTCTTAACCACAAACAAGCGCTACATAACATTTTTCGGTATGTTCTTACAACTACCAATTCATCACAAAACAGATATTTCAGGCAAAATTGATGCTGGAAACAGGCAAATAGTAGCAGATGAAGTTCTCATCTTCACAACACATCACATTGTTTCGAGTTAAATGCAATTTACTAAATGTTAAAATTCCAGACATTAGAGCATTTTTGAAAATTATTTCCAGATACAGAGTTTTTAACACTGAAATTCTAGATGTATGGCAAGCTTAAACTAGGCTAAATGAGTCTTTTGAGCGTTTGTTTGGCTTTCTAGAGTTTCTGGTTCAAGAGTTATGGCCAAAAAACATAAAATTGCTAATTTTACAAAACATTGGCAGATTTTTTAAAATTGGTAATTTTATTCTTTAAACACAAGAACCAGAAACACTAGAAAGCTGATCAAAGGCTCAAAAAAGTTTTCTATTTGCTGAAGTTCTCCATGGGAACTAGGCTAGAATATGCGTCTTTTAAGACCTTGATCAACTTTTTAGCGTTACTGGTTCAAAAGTTATGATCTAAAATAAATTACTTCGTTTGTTTATTTATTATATGTCATAACTTTTGAAACAGAAATGCTAGAAAGTCTATCAAGGTCTCAAAAGATGTGGATTCGAGCCTAGTATCCAATGAAAACTTCAGCAAAATACTTCCATCTAGTGGTTAATCCCAGGTCAGGTACCAGCAGCCTAAAATGACCAAAAACCTACCTTACTTATGATGTCACTCACAAAAAAATGAAACATAAAACCAGAAAGTAGTTTTCATTGCAGATTCGAAGACTTTCCGAGTCTTTTGAGGGTTTGAGCAGCTCTCTAGCGCAATCGGCGAAGGAGCTATGCAGTTGGCAAGTCAACTGAAATATCCTTGTTTTTTCCCCAATTTCCAAGTACGATATATTCATAAATTGGCAGCCAATGTGTTAAGAAGTATACCTTGCAAAAATATGTCATTGGTTTTCATTTAGTTAAGAACAATTGTAACAGGCATTTGCAGATACTTTTACCATGAAAATTGGCAGAAAAAACTATTTTTTAATGTTCTTAAATCCTGTGTTGTTTTTCTACAGCCGTCAGTGTTGCCAAACATTCTCACTTTATCTACTTGGGACAATCAACTGAATGCAGAGCAACGGAATGACTTACTTAAAATGCTTCCCTTATCTCTCACTGAAAGGGAAAACATGGAAACTGTCAGGTATGTATGGTACTGTAAAATGTGGTTTAGGCCAAGGTTATTTAGCTTGGATTTTAGTATTTTCTTCTGCTGTAGTTAAAATATATGCAGTAAAGATGACAGGTAGTTACAGCGAAATTCATTTGTGAAGAAGTATTTCTAAATCGGGCTAAATTAACAAAGCAATTGGTTAAAACTTATTTTGAGATACAAATGGGGTCCAAATAATACACTAATAGCACCTGCAAGAAGTATGTATTAACATGAAGCTGTATTTGGAAGTTTTATAAGGGTGTTGGAATTGTATGTATTAGGGGAAAGAAGCTTTGCAATGTTACAAATATAAGATCTCGTTCCCTACCATTTGGCTTAGGTGCTACTAGGCTTTGAGACAGATACTAAACTACACAAATGCCATTTTTAGGTGTAAGATCAGGAAAGTGGATGTCTTCAATTTCTTGTCACATAGAAGGCCATGATAGACTCCACAACTATGGCTAAAAAAACTTTAAAACAAATTTTCTGACTAAATTGGCAATCATGTTTGCTGTCATAAGAACCAGCCACTGACTGCTAACACCAATCTCAAAAAACAAATCTATGTGACATGCAACAGAGTTGCATGTACAGCTGCAATTAATTCAAACTTCTCATGCATCTACTATGTTAACTTTCAGGAATACAGGCTAGTAGACAATATACATCAGGGGTATCAAACACGCAGCCCGTGGGCCACATACAACCCTTGAAAGTTATTTGTGTGGCCCACAATGCTTTTTGGGAATTTAAAAATAATTAACATAAGTTATTTTGTTTATTCACAGGTGTTAAAAAGTGCTCGACCAGCAAGTGAACAAGTTCCTTTTAAACCAGTGGTTTTAACCTTTTTCATGCAGCGACCCAATCTGCAACCCAATGTAACCTAAAGACCCCCTTTCGAAAATTTCCAATCAGGCATTTAAAATGCGGTTGTGTTTGCACAATAGAAAATCACAATGACTAAAAAATAACATACGATATGACTATTTTGAACAATCATTTATTATATTTTTGCACATGGCAGCATCAGTGAGAGACACCCGTGCCAGATACAAATCACTCCACCTCCACAGCACAACTCATTGAAAACTAGATAAACTCCCAAGTTAGCTACCGCATTCAGATATCTAATTTACAAACATAGCACAATCTGACATGCGTGCGTTGCCAAACGCAACAGTACTGTAAAGGTCATATAGTCACACTCAAAACTTTGTAATGGTCATAATATCGCCTAAAACAATTTTGAAATGAAAAAGTAGGCTTTCATTTTTGCCAGGTGATCCTATGATTTTGGCTATGACAGAAGTGGTTTCATATATGAAGTATAAAGTCCAGAAGTAATTATGAATGTTTTTATCAGAAGCTCTTGCAACCCCTAGAAAAGTGGCAAACAACCACTATTGGGGTCGCGACCCATAGGTTGAAAACCACTGTTTTAAACAAATGTAGAGATGGCTAGAAATGGCTTATTTGTAACTCATGATATCTTTCACAGGAAAGAAAATGCAGAAGATTTTTTTCGAGTAATGTTCAGGTACTGCCTTTGTTACATCAACGTCATAACACAGCCCTCGGGTTAGAGGTTACTTTATAAGGCCTTATTTGGCCCCAATTTGAGTTTGAGACCCCTGATGTACATCATGCTGGTTCAAAGGTGCCACATTTCAATAGTTCAGCAATGGCAGGAAACCCAAAGTTGCTGGACACTGAGGAGTTTTAGTTCTGCCATTTATTTGAACGTAAACAAACTGATTTTCCTGTACGAAGTAGAACTGTGTGACTCTTCATTTGATGGACATTATGTTAAGATGTGTTGAAAATCACAATGCACCTTGACATGGTGGCAGCCAGTATATAACTATATCATACTTTGAAATCACACATTGAACTACTAATTTCATGCCACCTTGGAACTCTGTAACTTGCCAGTTGATTGTGCTAAAGAGCTATCCAAAGACTCAATGAAAAATAATTTTTGGTTGTGGGTTTCAGGTCTTTTGTGGGTGACATCATAAGTGGGATAGGTTTATGGCCATTTTGGTTCAGGTTACCTGGCCCTGGGCCCAACTGCTAGATAGAAGTATTTTGTTCAAGTTTTTATGGGAAGCTCCAGACTAAAACCTGAGTCTTTTGAGCCTTTGATCAGCTTTCTAGCATTTCTGGTTCAAGAGTTAAGGAAATTACCAATTTTTGGCAAAATCACCAATTTTACAGCTTTTTGGCCATTACCTTTGAACCAGAAAGGTGTGTAAGTAGATTATCAAATTTTTATACACATTAGCTCTGTAGTTTACCTTATTTTTTTCTTATTCAGAATGTTGCTTTCTGGTGAAAACTTAGCAGCATTTGACAATATTTGCACCCTGACTCCATCTGGTAATCCTATCAATGAAATGGCTGTGAAGCTTAGCAAAGGACATTACTCAGCAGAAGCATATCAACTTCGCAGATGTCACACAAAGGCTAACAAAGCCAAACAAAGGTTGCTGAAGCATCAGTATTATCACAGCCTTCTGAAGGAGGTTATTGTATCTCGTCAGGTATTTCTTATTTGCTGATTCTTTCTTGCTTAGGATTTAATCTGTCCATGACTTCGGAACTGAAAATGTGCTTGATCTTATATGTCTTGTTGTTCAGAGCAATCTAAGACTGTGCTTACTGGCCAGTTGAGAAGAGATTATAGGAGTATTTTTTTACCAAGCATTGTGTTTATGATATTGCCATAGAGTAGTTTACAATTTTCTAGAGCATGCTGCTTAGTTCATTTACATTTGAAACGTGAGAGTTTTGTATTTGTGAGACTTTAGAATAGCCATAATCATCTGGTATAAACCTTAGCAGCTGTGAAATCAATGCATTCCAGCTTTAATGTGAAAAGTTCTGTGTATTAACTTGAAGTTTTGCATTTCAGTAACATTGTATACAACTGTCAAGATGTCTACAAACATGAGTGCTCCTAATTTGGGTCCCCGGTTTGGGTTAATCGCACTGACAATATTTTTGGTGATATATGGTATGGTGCAGTGTTTGACCAAAGAAACAAATATTTGACTCACACAAATCATGGCACTTCACAATGTACGGCTCATTCCATGTCAACTGTCCCAGTCAGTCAACCCACCATCTCAGATTTTCCTCAAATTTAATAGGCAGATAGAACATTTCATGCTAATTCCAACAAATTAATTTTTTAAAACATTGGTTAAGGTTTTGCAAAGGTATGGACCATACAAAAGGAGTACTTTTGCTGTCAGTGAAGCATAACAACTAACAAGAAAATCGTCAATTAAATCATTCTCACTGTAATCATTTAATTGTAGTAAAAAACTTGAAGAGGTCTCAAGTATCTTCATTTGTGAAGAAAAATTTAAAAAAATCCATGCACTTCCCCAATTTTAGGGTAAAGAAAATGGGTAGTCATCAAAATCACTAATGTTTGCCAAAAATTTTGAGTGCTAATACTTTGACGAGCACACTTGCTATTGGCATATGGAATACATCATCTGAAAGCTCTCATAGTGGAGATTATAATCTCAAAATATCCTAATTGCTTAATTAATGAATTATTGCCTAAGGGATTTCTGGGGATTTGATTTCCCTAATCTTTTTGCATTTTTTTGACCATAACTTTCGAACCAGAAGCGCTAGAAAGCCAATCAAACCCTCTAAAGACTCGTATTATAGCCTGATTCCCGATAAAATTTCAAGACAAAAAATTGGCTCCTGGCGTTGGTGCCAGGGCCTGATAACATTATCCAAATATGCATAAACTTATTCCTATTATAATGTCATCAACAAAAATCCAAACCTTTCCTTTTATTTAAGTGAAACTACAAGACTTTCCACATCTTTAGAGTGTTTGAAGAGCCCTCTAGCTCAATTGGCTGGCAAGTTATATCCTTGGCAAAAATGGCCAAGGTTACCTTTTGTGGGACTTGATTTTTACCAAAATTTGGGTTTTTGAGCCATAATTTTGAATCCGTAAATCTAGAAAGCTGATCAATGGCTCTAAAGACTTGAATTATAATGCAGTGTCCAATAAAACATTGAGTCAGAAAATTGGCTCATTGGGTTGGTGCCCAGGGCCCAATGACCTTGGCCAAAAATGTGTGAACCTACCCCCATTATGACATCACCCACAAAAAAAACAAACTTTTCAAATTAAAAAAAAACAAAGTACAATACTTCCTGCATCTTTAGAGGGTTTTAACAGCTCCCTAACTCAATTGGCTGGTGAGTTATGGTTGTGCAAAGTTCAGCAAGAAAAGGAGGGCACGTGGGCTGAAAAAGTGTAACTACATTGAAATCTTATGCAAAAACTCTGTGGGACATTTATTCAAAATAAACAATAAACAAAATACGCAATGCACAATTTAAAATCTCTGGAAAAAGTGTTCTTGTGTTGCTGAAAACCTTGTAAATCGTTTTTATAAAGAAGACATTTGATCAGGCATAAACATAGTTTATGTTTTTGTTATGAGGGAAGTTAAACAATATTCAGCAATATCAAGCTGTTTTCTATCATTGACACCATGTAGTGTTCAAGTCAAGTTAAGATGATGCCACTGCTCCAAAGCTGAATATTTGTGTGTTTGCTGTAATGTAGTGGACGTCCTTGGATGTATTTTTGGTCGAGATCTTTGTGGTTGAAAAAGGTGTATAGGCCTGAAATTAAACATTGAAATCAAATATGAATATAGATTTTTGCAACGTTGAGGAATACTTTCTGACTGGTCATATCAAAGGACAAATGTTGTGACCCTTTGTTTAATTGCTTATGTGCCATGATTTAAATCCTATTCAGTGCTTGGATGTGTTTTCTGGAGAAAAAGGCACTGAAGTTCCCTCATGCACTGTCATACAATTCCAAAGCAAACAGCTGGTCAATTCTACCACTTAGAAAACGCGTGATTCACCTCAAAGTGCTGCGAAGTCAATTTTGGTTAGAAGAGCTACGTAGATCTTAACTTGGTTTTGAAAAGTTTTTAATTGTTAGTCTTATTTGAAACATTTTTGAACTTTTAGTCTTTTTGACCTGCATTGCTAATGTTTCTGTGAAAAAAAATAGAATTTTGCCGCCAGGTTCGAGTTGGTTTTTGATTGAAATTTATGGTTGTGGCACCGTTTACACGTGTGGTATCGTCTAATACGCAGAGCTGCTCGGCACAAATCAAGGTTAAAGCTTGATGTCACGAACATGCTTTACATGACGTAAAGTGTCATTTAAAAGTTTCCGTAATGATTCGGTTTATGTTTGCACTTGTTTGGCACATGACATGGCAATTTCTATTCTAAATGACTAACGGTAGAAACAGCTTTGTTTGTGGCCAAAACAACGGTCTTGCTGTTTGCAGTCGGATTTCACAAAACTGACTTTTGACCACAGCATACATATTGTTCCTAGTTCAGAGTTAGCAGTGTGCAAAAGTTTAACTTTACTTTTATGTGTCATCTGAACTGCTGTCCATTCGGATTGAATCGTAGCTGCCCCAATTGGGAAACAGCTTCCATTGAAAAAAAGCACGTATTTGGGCAGAGGAGGCAGCCTGTTGGAAACATCACAATACGTGGAATTTACAGTGGTTTTGAATTCACTAAATTTTCATCAAGACAAATTTTTAACTGATTTGAAAAAAATGTGTTTCGGAGTGACAAATGATAATGCAACAGATTTTTGCTGAATGTTTGTTCGAGCATGTTTTATCAGTTCTTGGGTCTCTTTTGTGCTAGTCAACTGCTGAGGCACTTCGACGTATTATGTCCTCACCCCACCCATATGAGCAGTGTTTTTTCAAGGTGTTTTGAGAGACCGAAATGGTCTCTAAAAATTTCCCATCAGTCTTTCAAAATACACTAAAACCTCGATTTACAACCACCGCCAAAGTACACTGAAACCTCGCTTTATAACCATCTCGGTATTCAGATGAAACAGTTGCGACCTTTGAAAATGTCCCAACGGTCACCAAGGTCAAACCTTATAAAACCAGCATATGAGTGACTTTGAGTGTCATGGTATTTTGTTAGCCGTGTCCATAGGTTTTGCGGGCACCGTCATCTGGTTTCGCTGCATTTAGTTTTAACGCTACGAGATTTTATTCTTTTTTTTCAACATGGTATATATTCAAAATTTCAGTGTCATCTCCATGCTGCCAGGCGACCTGGAAAATATTATTTGTCCAGGTGTAAAACCGTTGCTGAAACCAGCAACATTTCAATGGATGCAAAATCTGTAATTTCAGCGAGTCGTCTGTACAACAAGTAAGTCGTATGAAAGGTGTCTGGAACACCTACCACTGCTTGCGGACCTCCCTTATGATGTTCATTTGAAATAACGTGTGCAGTATTGAAATTGTGCTTGTCGTTAGCACTGTGTTGAAGTTATTTCCTCTGCGTAGAACCCCACCAATTTGTTTTTAGGGCAGCCTTACAACCATTTATTACAATATCGGTCTGACGAATAAACAGATACTTCAAAGGCACCTAAATCTTGCATTTGCAGGGTATTTCAATATCACGTTTGTTCCTGCTGCTTGTACCTTCAAATAAAATAAAAGTCATCAACAGATTTGTCGTGCTCAGACCATGCTGAATGAAGATGATTCTAAAGATATTTGTGACTTTTCCAGTCGTGCAAACAGGGTTGCAGAGTCGGAGGTACATATCCGACTCCGACTTTCCAAATTTTCCGACTCCTTAACATAAAGGGAATGAAATTTGGCTGTTAAAATCAATGGAAATCGTGGTACACAGCAAGAAATCTCTGTTTCAAGAAAAGTTTCAAAAGAAATTGCACCATTTCAACAGGAATTCATAATGTTGGAGTGTGATGTAAAAAATGATCCAATTGGACATCCGGAGTCGGACAAACAACGCCGACTCCACACAAAAACCTCTGACTCCTTACGACTCCGGCTCCGCAACCCTGGTGCAAAATCCGTAGCGTCACAACTGTGACTTTATAATCCACTTGAATAAGTAAGAACGTAATATTAAGAGAGGTACACAAACAGAAAATATAGTTAATACAGTAATGAAACACATTGATATCGTAATTCTTTCATTTTCACATCCTCTGCGGAGGGTCGTAAAGGCAGCAGCAGTAGGAGGTCTCGGCATATCTCATGGTTTTCAACGTCTGATAGCCCTGCTGGCACCATACCAAGGCGTGACCAAGCCAGTTCTGAGATGTAGTCACGCCACCTAGTCCTTAGTCAGCCTCTGGGCCACTTTCCCGCGGATGTTCCCAGCAGGGCTCATCTGTCTGATCTTTCCTGGGACATTCTCGTCATGTGGCTGAACGAACATAGCTGAGATCTCTCTATTCGGAGGAGAATAAGTCGACGTTAAATTCTTTACGAATTTCACAGCTGTTCACTTTCACGCCGTGAGAACTCTTTGCAAAATCCCATCTCTGGCGGATGTACTTGAGATAGTATTCTTTAAAAAATTATGGATAGCAGTGGTGACAGCAAATACCCTTGTCGGAGTCCAACACTCACGGTGAACGGTTGCCCCGTCGGCCGGACATAAACTTCTGATCAGGAACTCAACGACTTGACGGCCAGTAACCGGGGGGCGTCAACACCTACTACCGCAACACTCGCCGAAGCTTTTTTTCAGGGACTCGGTCGTATATGTTTTTGAGATCGACGAAACATGTGTAGAAATCTTTGGCATACAAGGTTTCGCGAAAGTTTGCTGAAGAGTGAAAATTTGGTCTGTAATGTTATAGGGTATCCTCCAAGTTTTGTTCACTTATTTCGCAGCATCTTTTTTCAAGGCACTTGGCATGCACTTACCCGGGTAGGCTAAGGATAGAGATGTCCCCGCAGCAAGTGCGTTCTCTCCGGTCTCCCTTTTGTGTTAGAATGATCAGCCCAGTTTGCAAATCCTTCGGTGACCTTATGCACCACCAATCCACCATGCCATTTGACACACACGTGTCAGCTAATTAACTTCTTTTTGCATTGAAGTCTCTCAAGAAGATCGTAGATTTGTTAGGTTTAACGCTTCTCAAGGTGTAAACTAATTCCTTCCACGAATTCCAGGTGCAGTACAATTGAGTTTGGGTCGCATACCTCTATCAAACACAGGGAACGGTCCAACAACAACAAGCACATCCTCCTAATGGGATCCATTCATCAACACAACTTGCTAGCTGATGGCTTACAAGTGTCCCCACATCAACATGGGTAGACTTTGTGCTGGCTCGACCCCAAAGTAGAAGAGTTTCCACCCATGGTCCATCTCTACAGTATTACAGACACTTAGTCGAAGAGATGCCAACAACACCCAAGGAATATCGTTTGACCTACTCGACCAGTTCGTGCTCTTTTCCTGTGATTAAAGTGATGTTCTAGTCTCCAATCACTGGCTTGGCAAGATCGCCGTTTATGCGTGGCTTTCAAGTCTTCCATAGTTGCATTCTGGGCTGTCCCCATTCGCCTCCCTAGAATTTTTCCAACAGGTCCCTCTGCCTAAAACCTAAGCGTGGTCCTTGGTCCTGGGTTTCTTTTTTCGCTGAGAAATTTCGGTGCTTTGTCCCATAGTAATATTAAAACTCGCCGTAACAATATTCGCTATCCTACCTTTTCAGACCTTATGACCGAATTGACTTAAACTTTTTTCGGTCATTTCAAAAAGAATTCGGTCTATAACCGAAAAAATAAACCCAGCCTTGGTCAAGCGCGAGACGACCTATGCGCGACCTTGTTAATAAAATTTGCGCATTTGGTGGTAGTAACTGCCCAAATGATACCGTTGGGCAAAATGATCGCTCTACTTATACAGCAACTCTTATCGATATCAGGGATACCACGGGAAAGCGTTGCCGCGGGCACATTTGCGCAGGAGAGACGAGAAACCTTGCATTAAGTTTACTGCAAGCTCAAATATGCAGCAATCACTACATCTGCAGAGGTTAAGTTCTGTACTTTTTTTAACAGAACAGGTCGGGCGAAGGTTTTGGACCCTTATGCCACGTAAACGTGGCCTAAATAAGATTTTGCTCTTTACATCTCTCATGTCCAAACGTAATTGAGAGACTGTTTCCCGCAGCTTTATATCGTACATCATGCAAGAAGGGAACAGCACCAATTTACAAGGGCTTAGTGCGACACGGCCTAAAGTCAGACTCCAGACCTACAAGCACCGAAGCTGTTCTGAAGCATTACCACTAGGCCACAGGCTGATTTTTATCTAATCACATTTTATCATAATGCAATCATATTTTTAAAACGCAAACTTAAAGAAAGCTTTTTAACAGATATCGGACAGTTTTAATACAAACTGCAGCCCTATTAACTGTTGGTCTTATGAGTGCATTGTGGTCGTGCCTACTGTAATGTAAAGGATGATTGTTTCATGGACAGAATTTTACGCGACGTTGACGCGGAAGCGCGGACACGGCTTGGTCTTGGACCTGAACCACTCGCTTTGTCTGATTCTGATACCGAAGACCAAGCGCCCACGCACAAGCTGAGTTCATCGACAACCATTGCTCCAAACCGCATCAAGGAACTTCTGCTGCAGCATAAAAGAAGAAGAGAGGCAAAAGTGGTTAGAAACAGTGGTTTAGCACACTTTCCGTGTTATTGGATCTGTATCCGCAAAACTGTAGAAGCTGTTTAGTGACTTATTATTACTGCAGTTTTAAGCTAGTATCGGATGTTGTTGCTGCACCTTTAGCCTGTTGGTGGTGCATGGATCAATATCTACCATCAGTGCACCCAAACAGTGTTTCTTGAATTTTACGACCAAAATGTTTCGTGCTGCGTCGACCACTACTTTTATTCTTCGATTGTAAATAAACTGTAATGAGTAGGGCAACCAAAAGTCAATAAAGTCATTTTTTCTGCCTTTTTAAAAGTTAATTAAATATCCACAAACCAATTTTCCCGCTTTATACCATGAGCCACTCGAAAGTTCTTCGGTCAAAAAAGGTCAAAATTTATCATTAGGTCAAAATTTCTTGTAGCAGAGTTTTTTCTCGTTATCAATATTTTATTAAAGTTACAACAACAGATTTTGATATGTTTTTGCAAGTTTAGTTGCAATTCTGAAACAGTAATAGGTTTGTTGCGAATTTTTGACGTAATAATGTTGCTCTGCCCACAACTGGACGATTGAATATTAAGTAGACTAGGCATAGCAATGCTAGAAACGTGATCTTACAGTACTTGGTTTGGCAAATGGTCAATCCATTCATATACTGTGTTTTAACTTTATGATATTCACAGATTTTGTAGCTATTAATGTACTTATCAACATGTCATGCCTAAGTTTAAACAAACAAATTCTTCAAAAGTTCGAAGTAGCCTATACTGCATGAATATCCTTCTGAGTTTACCTCAACACCTAAGGGTGAATTATTTTGCAAATTCTGTGACTGCCTAGTGAAAAGTGATACAAGGTTTATGGTGGAAGCACATCGCTGCAGTGCAAAGCATCAAGGAGATTCGTTTCATGAAACTGAAAGTAGCCAAACATTTTTAAAATATGCTGTACCAGATTTTGCAGATAACTACTTTTTGTTACAGACCTATCGGCTTGATCTAATACTTTATATGAATATGCTTTGTATTCCGCATTTCAACTGAAAACGCAGAAAACTGATAGATCAAAATAAAGTCAAAATTTGTAAATTATAAAGTCAAAATTTTGAGATTTTAGGTCAAAAAATTGGTTGCCCTGGTAATGATTTTTACTTCCGTGGTATGCTATACCTCAATGTCACCAAGACTGTCGTACCGCTAGTTTCCTTACATTTTGTTTTTCTTGCAGAACACCCCCGACCTTAATGTGATGGGAATTAAACTTTCTGATGTTGTGTCGAGAACTTACGCTGGTAGTAGAAAAATGCAAGGTGACAATGTGAAGTGCAGATAAACTGTATTGTTGGATTAACTCTTCTTATTTTTCACAGTTGACGTTGTTTGTCATTTTTGTAGCAGGATCTTTGTAATCAGTTTGACGTTATGTTATTGTTTTGAAATACTTTTGAAGTTTTGCAGACCGTCTGAACAGTATTTTTGACTGCATTCTCCTTAACTGCCAGCGTTTGCGTTGTAGCGTGTTAATGTTGCAAACTCCAGTCAGGCGAAACACCATACTCACTGCGAATGCTCAGTAGGAGCTCACCTGAAAAAAGCATCGCTGACCGAGTTTTAAACAATTTCTTAACATAATTGAAGTGGGCAACGCATTGCAGATACCCCAATACGTTGGTTTTGCTTGTGGGCCTGTGCAATATTTCCCCGCTTGTGAGTAAATTCCAGTTTTGTTAATTTCACTCATTTTTGTTCAAAGGTATTTCAACGAAAAAGCGCAAACGTGAGGAGAACTTAAAAATAGCAAAGAAGCGCATGAAATGCGGAGCTGCCGGGACAAGATCCAAACCAACTGCCCAAAATCAACGTCGGTCTGCAAAAGGAAAACATTCTCATTCAAAAAGGTATGGCTCATATAACGGAAACCGGCATGCTCATGTACACACGTTTTTCCACCTACATGGTCGTTTTTTTTTCTGTGTCAAGTTCATCGTAAACCTCTCCAGTTTATCGTTTCTTCATTAACTGTGCGTTTTCTTGTATTCATTCGTATTATTGAATCGATTATGATGCTGGTGTCAGAATAAAAGACGGAAGCATTCGTGGTCAGGAGCAGGACTCTCGGTTTCGCCTCTGGACCTTTCATATCCGCTTACGTGCTACCAAGTCTTAATGCACATTTAGTCAAGCTAACTAGTTTATGTGTTTGTCGAATGTATTGTTAAAAGCAGTTATAAAGTTTTGTTGCCTTGGTTAGCCTATATTAAAACTGTTTTCTGCACTACCCGTAACACGTTGGGGCAGAGGGTGTCGTTCAAGTCGTATCTTTATTTGGAGCATGAAATCGGTACAGACTTACCACCCACCTTCATCTTTTGATGGGTTGGCCTTTGCACTCTGATCCGTACTTACGAGGCAAAAGGAGGTGTGCCGTGATTTGATGCGCATTGTCCTAATTTCTTAATAAAAGCTCCGCTGAGAGATAATGTCGATTGCTCACCAGCTTTTTGTTATACTATAAGTATATACTGTGTATTTTCAGCAACAAATTCGCGACCACTCCGAGTTGCTTCTTCGAATTGCTCAGGGACGTCATGCTGCTTTCACAGGACAAGACAACCTTAAGTGTAATTGCTTGCTTTAGAAAATGTTTAATTAAGTTAACTGGCGTTCACCGTATGACATCAAAGTGTTTTTGCTTAGAGAAAATACTCGGCGTGTGCCGACAGTATGATGCCTCTCAACAATGTTAAATCATCACTTCTGAGTGATTTGTGTGTGTTTGTGAAAAATTATGCTAATAAGTGTCAAGTGCTATGGAGCTGAAAAGTTCTACGAAAGATACGATGCCGTAGTTAGTTCCGACTGAAATTGTTTTGTTTTTTTGAGAACGCTTGTCTTATCTCCCTGCTATATTTTCGTCAGATCACACAGTTGGCACTCGACTGGCTTTCATCGGCAGAAGCCTCGTTGTATCTGTGGACCACCAAATGTAATAATTGGAAGGAAGTTCTACCAAGCGCTCTTAAACACATGGGAATGAAACAAGAAGGTTGTATTTTTGTCGAGAAAATCCGACTTGATGTGATGGTGATTGTCTTTCCTGTGCTGTCACGAAAATTGCCTTGCTTCGTAATTGTGATTTCAACTGCGTTTTTCCAGTGGGTTCCTACCAAGGAACGTTGACGTCGGAAGAAAACGGCAAATGGGCCTGGCATGGATCGTGCGGTGACGTAGATGAGGACAAGCTGCTCAGCACCATGTGTAATGACTGGCTCTCTGAGGTCTGCCTGACAACCGCTGGATAATGTATTCGGTCAACAACCCTCGCCTTCATGTTTATTTTATTCTGGTCGCAGCTATCAAGCAACGCAACCGAAGAGTCTACTGAGCTAACGGAGGACACTGTGCAGACTTTCCAAATTCAGGAGAGAAGAAGGTTTTTGTACCCACATCAAGCGTTTGTGTACACCATAAACGGCAATAGGTATCCCGTGCCGCCAGTGAAAGGTACGTCATAGAGTAGATCGGTTTGTCGCCATTGCTCAAGATTCAATTATTTACTATATTTTATGAGAAGGAAGCACTGGCCCGACAAAAGAGGGACGCGTTGCAAGGGAGCACTGGCTGCTACGATCAGAAAGACCCCCTCAAGTTACTCTGCTTGCCCTGACGCGCGATGCCGTTGCCAGAATGCCTGACGGTGTGGGAACGCGGAACGACGTGTGCAAGTTGATCCATGAATCGCAGTACCTGGCTGAGGCGGTCACTGAGGCCCAGGTAGGCGATCACCGAAGCTCTTTCCCGATTATTTTTCCGAAAGCACTTGCGTTGTAAAAATTCTTCCGCACAATTGTGCCCTAATGTTGGCCTTTGATGGATGTTAGGATTGCTAAGTGTATGTTATTCATGCAATACAAACAGCTTGGTTTTAGTAACAGTGATTCTTTCAAAAAATATCTTTTTCAAAGAGGTGATCGTCATGTGTTCGGATTTTTGGATTTGCTAGTAGTGATTTATTTGAAAATGCATTCGTTTCTGATGATGTTGGCAAGTCGCTGCTTTGTGGATCCCGCGTTTTGGATACGAACCGTTCGCCTCAATTCTGCTTAGTTTTGCAAACAGCCGAAATCTGTCACAATTTGACCGAAATAGACGGCGTTTATGACGTACACGTGACCTGACGTACACATTCAATGAGCTTATCAGAGAAAACTTCCGTGCAAGTTTTAGTGTTTTTTTGTCCCGGAAACAACTTCCACGTTGCCTCATATATGTACATTTTTTTGATTATGGGATTTTACCAAACTTTATTTGTGAAACAGTTTCTGATTGACAATGTTTGTTAACACTGACTAGTTTACGATCAAAAGCGCAGTACATGGTGGGCGGTCTTAAGTTGCGAAACAAGCGTTTTTAACCAAAAACTTGATTTGACAAATAGGACTTCTTAGGCTCACAAACACAAAAATACATAAATGAACATTGAACAATTAAAAAGTGTTTTAGAACAATAAGATAAAGACTTGAACTTATGCAAAAAATTATGCTTTGAACCTATTGTCTGTGTGTACGTTATAGATACCGCATATTTCTGTCATTTAAATGTGACAGATTTTCCTAATTTCGGAACTGGGCAAAATTAAGCGAACGGTTCGTATCACAAGCATGTAAGCAACGTAATTTAAAAATTAAGCATTGTCACCACTTGAATTGCCCGTTATTGAAAGATCCCTCCGAAGTTCGCTGTTATGTCGTACTGACTATCAGCACACCTCAGTAGACTTAAAGCTGAGAGGGGTTAGTCGTGTAAAGGATTAGGTCAGTTGAGTTAAACGCAAAAATCGTTGAGCTGTGGTGTGTTGGTGACTTGGCACAGCATGACCTTCTGTCTTGCATTCGCTTGAGCTGTCCTATTCGACCACGTGATTGTTTGATTAAGTGTAAGATAAGTAATTGTTAAAAAGCGTGCACGGTTTGCGTAACGCTGTTGCCTGCATTTGGTCGATACTCCTGATTTGGAACAGTTTGCAATAGCAGATTTATTTGTACCAGGCAAATGAGCGCGCCTGGTAATATGACAGCATGAGCACTCACTAGGCAATAACGAATGGTGCTAGTAGCAAACGGATGTTGTGAAAGCATGAACGCCCAGCAACTCTCGGAAAATATGGTGACATTTGTTAGCTACAGATTGATGTTTATTAAATCGATATCGATCTTTCCGTTTACAACAGGCCGTCATTCCTAGCAAGCTTTGTTAAATAAATCACACCTTCGAAAACCTTTCCAAAGACCGTGGTGACCTCATCTCGTTCGTGGCCAGTATGGTTTGTTCAGTCTTTCGTGCAGTGTCCCGAACTTCATGATTTTGAAAACAAATAAGAAAAACACATACCTAAATCTGGTCTTGTATTCCAGTGATGTAATCTACTGGTCGCGAAATTAACACGATTTTACTCGTCACTTTGCGAGCATCGATCAGAGACAACTGAGGTAACGAATCAAAGCCGCAAGAGGGAGTCATCTGGTCTTTAAACGAGTGACAGCAATGTGACCGTAAAAGCTCAGTTTCGGTGAGAATCGAACTCTACGCCAGGGCGCCCTCTCCTTGAGCTATGAAGCTAAGCCAGGGGTCGGGAACCTGTGGCTCGCTATTTTCTTAACACAATTGGTACGAATGAAAATTTTTCTCTAGTTTTCCTACAAAGCCATCAGCAACACCATGCAGCACCAGAAGTCACATTAACAGTAAGAAGCATGTTATTTTTAGAGAAAATTCAGACATTTACCATTGTTAAAAATGGTTGGTTTTGCTTAAAAATGCACACGTTAGTTGGTAAGTTAGTTGCATTAAGTGTTGAAAAATATTATATGGCTCTCACGGAAATACAATTAAATATATGTAGGTTTCATGGCGCCCTAAGCCAAAAAGGTTCCCGACCCTGATGCTAAGCAATGGTAGGGTAGTATGAGACGTCATGTCGCTGTCCGCTGTGACTGAATTACAACTTTTTGCGACGAGTATCTAATAAGCATAAGCTGTTTTAGATGATCACAAGATTAGTATCTGCTACCGTGCAAGATCTAACCCAACCGTGCACAACCTGCGGCCGGGCCGCACGGCTGCATGCGGCCTTCGATAATAAAATTTGCGGCCGTCCACATGTAATTTAAAATATAAGATGTGGCGGCCGTGCTGGCGTATACTGAAGCAATACAAACGCAAGGCAAGAAAATCGGTCGACACGGTGCGTAACAATCTGGATGGCGATGTCACAAAGAGTTATGGAATGAATACGCAATTTATGTTTGAATATGTGCTGTGTTGGTTGGCACTTGGCTGCAGCGGTTAATCATAGCAGTAAGTGTGAGTTGTGCGAGTTGCAGACTGTAGCACTAGCAATTGTGATAAAACGACAGATCAAAGTTACGCCTAATTTAAGCTTGTTGTTATAGCAACCAGATTTCTGAGACAGTTAGGTTTTCTTTGGATAGAATGCTGATATTTATTCTACTTTAAATAAGTAATTTCGGTTGTGTGCTGTTTATTACAGCGCTAGCCTATCGTAAACCGTATAAAACTTGCAAACACTGCAACAGTGTCAGAAGAGAAAGAGTATTTAATTCCAATTGGGAGAAAGATTACTTCATGATCGAGACAGCAGCACATACCATCATGTGTCTAATATGCAGTCAAGTTGTGAAAACTGTGAAAGGAGATATGTAAAGCAGCATTTTCGTCTTCATATGTCAGACATTTGTGGGAAATTGAAAGGCTAGTCAAGGAAGATCTACGTAGAAGATTTAAAAAAATGTGTACGACAGCAGACATCCTGCCCCTCTACATTCATTAAGTGTGCTCATAATCGCTGCGAAGCTTCCTATAGAGTGGCATATCACCTTGGTGTAGAGGGGAAGCCTTATTCCGATGGGGAACTCGTTAAGCGATAGACGTAGTTAAGTGCATTCATCCTGGTAAAGACACTGACTATTCATCACTTGCCCTCTCGCGTGTTACGATACAACGCCGGCAAGATGATATCGCAAAGCAGTTAGCCCTCTCTCCCTCTCTCGACAGACAAAGGTTAACAAGGAAGCAAGTTTATTTTCTCTGGCTGTCGGTTAATCAGCTGACATCAACGACTCAGCGCAGCTGCTAGTCTTAATTCGTTCTCTATCTTCAAGCTTTTAGTTGTACGAGGATCTTCTTTCCATGGAAACACACGCTACTCGCACCCGTGGAGAGGACATTTTTATTGCAGTTAAGAATACTTGCATGCGCAAGGGATTAGATCTGAAAAATCTTCGTGGCATTTGCACGGATGGTGCACCTGCCATGACGGGCAACACGCAAGGTTTTGTGGCAAGATTTTGAGAACAGGTAGCAAAGGAATGTGATAATAAGCAGCTCATCAACCTTCGCTGTATAATTCACGAGGAAGCATTGTGTGCCAAATCTGTTGCTTTAAGTGCCATTTTGAAGGATGTGAATCGCATCTTGTTCATTCACACAAGTGCTCTTCATCACCGGCAATTTCGAGAATTTTGGAATCGAGTGAAACGTCTGTTGAGGACATTCTATATCACACTGCAGTTCGTTGGTTATCTTAGAGAGAAACGTCTTGCCGAGTTCTGCAGTTGCGCAAGGAAATAGTAGAAAACTATTTTATAAAAAACAAGGAGTGCCCCTTAATAAGCAAGGACTTCCTAACATCTCTGGCATTTCTGGTGAATTTTCCCACCCAGGTTAGCAATGTGAATCAGTGTCTGCAAGGAAGGGCAACAACAATTTGTCTCATGTACAAAAAAGTACAGGATTTCCGTGACAAATGTCGTCTTCTCAAAAGTAATCTCCAGCAGCGTAATTTCTTCCATTTTCCACAACTGACAACTCTTATTGACGGCAAAGAAATACAGGTTGATGATATGCCAATTGCCATATTTTTTAGTGTTTTTGATGCGGTATTGCAAGATTTTGCCGATCGTTTTCAAGATTTTGAGAGGATTTCAGCAACATTAAAGCTCGCTGCTTTTCCACATAATGGAACTGGTGGAGTTGAAGAATAATGATGAACTTGTGAAGAAGTTTGAAGACGAAGAAAATCTGCTGGACACGTGGAAGAGTGCAGTTGAATATCCAATGCTACAAGAATTGGCAAGACAAACTTTCGTTCTTTTCGAAAACACTTACGTGTGCGAAGCAGCGTTTTGAAGACTAAAGTACCTGCAGAACAAGTACCGAACCCGATTGTTAGACGGCAATCTGGTGTCTAAACTAAGGTTGATGGTATCCAGCGAGTTACCGAGCTTTGCAAAATTATCTGCCAAGAAGCAAGATCAAGGGAGTCATTACTTGCTACGATGCTTTGTAAACTTTAATAAATTCGTTAAAATGTTTGGCTTTTTGTTGTACTTTTAGGCACAAGTAAATGACATATGCCGGATAAAACCTATTCTTTAATCAAACGTATCTCATAAATATAACTCGAACTTATTGGCGGCCGTACTTCATATAAATAAAAGTAATGCGGCCGGCAATAGCAAAAG
>JGI24022J15233_10001068_pt1 | contig 21261 bp, 9 predicted proteins | sample Ectturendosymbi2_FD_15233 | JGI IMG/M metagenome (IMG submission 15233) | reverse complement strand
AAAAAATTGTATCAACTGCAGCATGACAGTATATGTAAAGTTAGTGACTCAGGTCCCAAGAGAGAGTCAAGCAGGCTCATGAGCCTTAAAAGTCGAAATTGAAATGGGCAATAATACACAGAGTTTTTGTTATTATAACTTTATTTATACAACCTTGGGCAAATTAATTGACTAAAGATGCTCAATTCGATATATAATGTATCGCCACTTCTTCTGGTGTGCTTTTGGGAATATCTCAATTGCTGCTGTTTCATTGTTAGCCAAATGCATTAAGCACGGCATGACGTGTCGGAACAGTTGAAAAATATGTTTCATCATGTCACATGAAACAAATAATGTTATAGAAGGAAGCCTGTTCCTTCCGTTTGTATATTTAAGAGCAGGGGTGGACATTATGGGAGTAACGAGGCAGTCGCCTTAAGTCCCCATTTTCCCGAGAAGCTGTGGGGTCCCTCTTTGAGAGTGTCGCAGTTACTGTAGTTTCTGCATTGTTTTAAGCTGATGAACTACTCTAGAGCTAGATATAATAAGCTCTGAAGCAAGTCATATGCTTTTCCAAATAAAGCTAAATTTATGTGCAAATGAGCTGAAAGGGGCTTCTCAAGGAAGTGCAGACAAAAAACAATTTAAAATAAAATAACTTCACAAACAATTTGCAAGGTGAAAATTACTTCCATGCAAAAAACAAATTCCCAGACAAATAGAAAAATCAACATGATTTCAGCAATAAGCCTTTGTATAGCATGTGCAAAATATAGAGACCCTTTTTTGATGTAACGAATAGGGACAAGGGCACCTTTGAACACAAATTGTACATCTGAAATGTCACAAATTGCGCAATGTTTTGGGTCCACTTTCTGAGATTTTGTCTCGGGCCTCTAAAGTCTAATATTCAACCTTGGTTGAGAGTCAAACATGTTGGACGTTCTGTGATTTTTAAGCAAAAGGTATGCAAAGATGACTTACTCAAAAAGTGAAAACAAAAATTAGAAATGACAAAAAGCTTAAATATTGAACTGTAGAAGACTGGAAGAAAGTGCTGTTTTCAGAAGAAAGTAATTTTTGTTCAAGGGAAACACAACAGAGTTGTCAAGATCAAGAAGGGTGAGCCCTCAGCAGTCTAGTCCTGCCTTATCAATGAGGTAGAAAGCACCCGCAAAATAAGATTTTCTGGATATGTTTTAGTTTTTCTGAAATAGGCTCACTTACTCAAATGGAGGTTATGATGAATTTATACGAACACACCAATGTAAATGAAAGAAAAGTCATTCCAGATATGTGAAGGGCATTTCCTGATTATGGAAAAAATTTTCAGCATGGTTATTTCCCGTGTCTTTCATCTAAAAAGTGAACAGGGTTTTCAGGAAACAAATCAAATGTGTTAGATTGTTCTGGAAACTCGTCAGATCTTAAACCCAAACCCATTGAGAATTTGTGATCAGTAATAAAATGGCGGTTGCAAAATTTGCCTTGCACCACCATGACCAAGCTAATAGATGCCAGAGATGATTGGATATTGGTTTTTCACTACCCGATCCTATCCTGTTTTTAAAAAATGACACTTGTATCCGATTCTTGCTGTGGTTCAAATCGTACTATCCGTATCGGAAAACTCTCCGAAATTGTGTCTTTGATAATGCGTAGATAGACTCTGAATGGAACAAAAAACTGAAAATATGCTTCCGAAGATAATGAAGAAATGATTGAGCAATGTTTAACTTTCTCCAAGAGGTCAAAAATGATCAAAAATTTCTTTCACAGTCTGAATCGTCAAAATATCGAATAAAACGTTTCAGGTCACATATCCTTATCCGCATCCGGTTCCAGATTAAAACCAATTTTCGGACATCCGTATCCGGTTGAAGATTTACTGTCATGCTGGATACCTAACGGCAAGCCGGATAGTGATCCTAATCATTTTTGACAGAAACCATTATTCCACTGTGGTATTGGGACAGTAAATCAAAGAATACTGTCAAAAATAGGTAGAATCCGCGTTTGCAACTAAAATACGGAATACAAAGCATACACTAGAAATCAAACCGATAGGTTAAAAATATTTATTCTGTTGCAATGAGACAAAAACAAAGTGTGAAACACCCAATGAAACTAGAGTTAATAAACCGTAGAGGAAAAACCAGTCTAAAAGCACCAGGGAAATATCCAGTGTCAATAAGTATCCTGAGTCACTGAAAATGTTCTGCATTGTTATCTTCAATATCAGGTACCACCTCACATTACTGTCTTTAAAATTTGTATGTGCATAATAGATTTTGCATTTACCAAACCAAGTACTGTAGGACTTCGTTGCTTGCCTTAGCCTGTCACACCTAGCCTACTTAATATTCGATCGTCCAATAGTGGCCAAGACAACATTATTACGTCAGAAGTCGCAACAAATCCATTAGTAAGTCAGAATTGCAACTAAACTTGCTCAATATCTGTTGTTGTAACTTTGATAAAATAACGATAAAGAGAAAAAACTATGCTGCAAGAAAATTTTAACCTCACGATAAACTTTAAATTTTTTTGACCTAATAACTTTGAGTCGCTCTTGGTATCAGTGTCAAATTTAGTTCTTGGACGTTTTGTAAACTTTAAAAACGGCAGAAGAATTCGACTTTATTGCCATTTAGATTGCCCTAGTTAATCATTTATAAAGGGGGCCCAAAACAGGTCTCGCACCAGCACATTTTTTCCTCTCAAGGACCCTGTAGTGGCTAGAATTACTTGACATCACTGTTGGCAGAAAACATAGTAAGCAAAAATCGGTTCATTATTATAAGAAATCTAAGACTTGGGCTAAGCCCGAAGAGCCCGAGTGCGTGATTCGCCACTGATTTAAAGCATGGCAGACATGGGCGTCGGAAGGAATTTTTCCAGGGGGTACTAAGGGATTTTAATAAAATTTTTCTACGGTGCCAAGGCCCTCCTGCCCTCCCCTTCCGATGCCCATGATAGCACATAGAATAAGAAATCATTAGAAGCACACTAAAACGCAACAAAACTACATAAAAACAATTTTGGTTGGGCTTATTGCTGATGGTGTTACGACATTTAGCGCTTAATGGTATGTTTTGGTCGTCCAAGGTCATTAACCTCTCAAGGTCGTCAAGGGTCAAATCCAAGATGGCACCACATCTGAAAATAAAATTTATGGTATGTAGAATGACTGTAGAAAAGTTTATGCTTTTATCACAATTTGAAATAATTCTTCAATTTTACAGACCTTCATGGCTATACTATTTATGCTATTCAACTGCTGTTTACACTTAGTAGGTCAATGTATACGAAAGTTCTAATCAATGACGGAAAAATTGCGTTGTTTTGAACTGTTTTAGTTAAGATGTGCTGTTGCATTTTCTGCAACGCATGTGTTTAATGCAAACACGACCTGGCTCTACAAAACGTCACCGTTGTACAACGCCCTAAACAACAAACAAACAAAAACAAATACAAAGAAGAGGCCACAACGTTTTGCGACCTGATGTGCTTTGATAAGAACAAACACAAAACAACACGATCGCAAACAGAAAATGGTAGTTTTGCAGTCGAAAAGAAGTTGGTACGAAGTGCAGACAGCATAATGAAGGTTTTCATCTGTTCAACAGTGAGTACTTTACAGACGGTCGAAGACCCAACCAGTGTCTCGGCGGTTACGGTATTGATGCATGCAAACTGTGACACATAGGTTGACCGAACCTCGCGTTTTTGTCTATAATCCATTGCAAAAGAAAGCAAAAAAGCGGAAGTTGATTAATACATGTAGATCAATTACTTATTCAGACGGACGCTTCTCGCTCCCTGCAATGATGTCTGGCATCCCCAGGGTGCGAGCAACTCTGATTGAGAACCACATTTTGAATGTCTTCAGGTTAAGAAGTCGTAGGCATAAAAGGTTAGCCATAACAGAAATATTCCTTTTCCGAAGCTCAAAGTGTCATTTGATTTGCTTTGACCACGCTCCATAACTGTGTTTCATTTTTGATGTGTACGAATTGCTTACCTTCCCATTGTAGATGTTTATTGACATTGAAGCATGGCTTAGTGACAGTCGTTACACACACTGTATACGATTTCTATTGCTATCACTCACCAAAGCTAATCAAGACTCAAAAAAGCAATAACAGGATCAAAAACATTTATGTTACTTCAAAGAATGCAATTAATCGTTTTCTAGATCTACCTTCGTTTTTAAATAACCTTTAGCAACCTCTGATAAATTGTATGCATTTAAGAGAGAACTTGTTCAACATTAGTTGAGCGACTTCGTGTTTGATCTCTTGTTGAGCTGTCATCTAAACCGTGAATCCCCTTGGCTGACAGGAGAATATCTGAAGCTCGTGCTGTTTTCAAGACGAAGTGCTGTAATACATAAATCCGTTTTTTTCGGAGAAAGGCTATTATGAACCACTTAATTGCACTGAGGCGTCACTTGCCGCAAAGTGTTCGCTTACTTACAGTTATAAGTGCAATTTTCATAATTAACATCGTTGTCATCAAGCTTCAAGATCACTTTCTTCAGCGTAAGTATACCAACTGCAGTTTATATCACTTTTTCCCATAAAACCTGTTTGAATCACAGTGTTTTTTTCTTAATTCCAGACGCATAAGTTGCAAGAAAATTGACAAAATATGTATGTCCGAAATCTTTAAGAGAATTTGACTTATGTGACAAATGCAATTATTGAGCAAATCTGCCAATAGATTGTTTGTGCAACGTAGAGATTTTCTCTAAATCCAGTTAATTCCCAATGTCTAACAAAACTGAATTTGTATCTGTTTTTCGACGTAGATATTGTTTTTTAGTTTGGTTTGCAATTAGCATACCTGCCACCACTGTAGCAAGACGCGCGTATGACACTTAGCTTGCATCCAGGTAATGCATGATGTAAATACAAGTATGTACCGCTTGCTGCAGAATTGTTTCTTTGCTTAAGATTTCCCTTGTGACATTCGCAAACGATATGCCAGGAGTGTGGATATTAATGAGAAACAACCAACTTCGTCCGAACATGTTGGCAAGTTGTTTGGAAAATTGAAAGCAACCAAAGGTATTTACTCAAATGATACTTTTTGTGATCATTTGAAAAGATTTGGATGTTGACAACCTTCTTAAATATACAAACTACATTTGCAGCGAATTTTCTGCTTATTCTTGAACGCATTCATAAGTTATTTGGTATGTGTGTTCATATGGAGCAAATGAAGATTTAGTCAAAAGCAGAAACCCATTGGTGCGTGTTCGTAATTGAAGATTTGTTTCATGTCTGACGAAAGCATTATCTTAACCATTTTTTGTTTGAGTAAGTATAGGCTATGTGTGTAACTGGAATGCCGTTAATTAGTGAAACATTTTACCACCTGGGGTAGTTAAAACACTGCATTTGTACTGCATCGTTTCATTTTACTGTATTGTGCAATAACTGCTTAAAAATTAAATCACTTCTGTAATCATTTCTTGGATTTCTACTCTTGGATATAAAAATGAAGGAACCATCGTAGCATCACTGATTTAGCTTTTCAGAGTTTTTCGGTCACATGACCTATCTATTTCATGTGCCATCCAGTGAGGTAAAAGCGGTTGTACTCTAAGCTGGAGACTTTGGTTACTTTTAAGTTTTGGAAGTGATACTGCAAGTTGCAAATCCAATAACTTTAATGGCAACAAGATAGCGAAAAAAGAAATGAAACATACTTGGTACTGCAAGTATTTTCTTTCCTCCCTTGATAAGGCCGAGGCTGCTCATTTGGGTGGGGTTTGAATGAGCACAGATTGTTTGTAACTTTAGGTTTTTGATAAACCATAAAAATTCATTAGAATCAAGTACTTCTTTGCGTTTTTAGCTGGAACCGCAGGAAGGATCGTTTAGGGCTAGGTTAATCTGATTTTTCCTCTACTTTTGTGTTTTACGTGGAACAGAATGATTGAATAATTTAAATAATATTTTAACAAAAGCGAGCAAATGTGTGAAGAAAAGGAACCACCACCAAGACAATGCGGAGCGTATGTTACTGTGACTTTTGATCTTGACTCAGGTCAAGTAAGAGCAAATCTGCAGAGTCAGCATTGCAGTTATTTCACCAAGAAAAAGTTGAAAATTCAGGATACTCATTTGCCAACATTAAAAAATTCGGTATCTGAGTAAATTTGTTGCATCTTTCCTTTTTTTAAGTAAATCACACAGAATTATCGCGATATTTCGATTTTTAAAAATACGTTGATATTGAAACATTCGGTAAGTATTTCGAACAAAATGATTTACAGATTTCCAAAAAACTATGAATGGAGTGTGGCGTTTCAGAATCGTTTCATTGCAGATGGGCCACACATTTTGACAAAATGAAATGGTGATAACTATGAATTTTAGAGGTTACGCAAAGAGTCAACAGACACTCACACCCCGCTTTGGAAGCTCAGAAGTTGTGTGCGAGCACTGCAATTAAACACAGAGAACTGGCCACTACAAAGATACTAAATGAAAGCTTCAATGTCACCTTCAACTGAAGCTTACCCAAGCCTTAAAAGACTTCTATATAACCTTGCGTTTAAGCGCCATGAACGTCCAGTTGAATTGCATCACATGGTATATGTATGGCAGACCATAAGACGGCTTTGCAATGGGAGAAACAGTACACAAGACCGAAACTTTCGGGTAACTCATATGAATTGCGGCAGGTTTCAAACTCATCCGCCCTCCGATCCTGATATTCTGTGCAACTTGAACTTGCATGTTACTGCATCCTGGCAGCTTGGGAACGAGACTTCCGTTGCTCGCCAACCGCTTGCATTTGCAAAAAATCAAGCGACAGTCATCAGGTTCAAGAAACGGGCAAAAGAATAAAAAAGAAAGACATTGCACATATGCAGTGGCACAGTTTTGTGCGTACTTAAAACGATTTTTGAAATATTATCTCATACGCAGTATTTTAAAACTTCACGTAGACTAAAAGTGTTGCAATCGTGGTTTCTGCTAGGACTTACGTAATGGTGGAGCTAAAACAGATTTTATTTGATGTTTGTGTAATATACTGTAAGCCTTGTTAATCTGTTTTTAAGACGTGGAATCAGATTTCCACAAATAGAAACTAGTCACTGACATTTGTTCAGGAGAAGAAATAAATCATTTTTTATGGCAAAAAATTATTGCCCAAATTTGTTTATCGCACAAAACCCATGAAAGCGAATGAAGAAAAACTTCACACCTCAGTTTGTTGTTTTCATTGTTATTATGAGTGATGCGTTATACATATGAATTCACACAAAACTTAAAAGTAACTTCTTCACCTTTGCAGAATACGACTGGGAACTGGAGCAAAAACGTGTAATCGAAATTGTTCCTGTCATGGAAGCCTTCACCACCACAAAAACAGAGAAGCTGCTCTTTGCAAAAAGCACAACATTGAATTTATTTGAAGACAGTACAACGTTGTCATTGATTTTAAACAAACTGAACCGAATTTACTTTAGAAAATCTCAAAACAAAGATTTGAGGCATGCTTTTGAAAACGGTCACCTGTTTCGTTGTTCAGATTTGGATCGTCTAGAGAAAAACACTAAAACACCATTTCTCAAGCAAGATTTCATTGGAACTGGATTCATAAATGGTGTATTGCACATTGACCAGAATCTTTCATTTTCTACAACAACGCATATAATTGAAAGACATATAACATCAAAAAAAGTAGAGCAAGACCCAAAGTCAACTCTGACTGAACTGAAATACAGTACCAACTATGACTTCGGTGAAGAGGCGTTTCTGCGAGGGGTAGACGAACTGAATAAACTGCTTGATATGCAGAGCTGGACGGGGATACCTCGTTTGTACGGAATATGCTTAATGAGCAGTAACGGAAGTGACGTAATGGATTTAAGGAGCAAGAATAGAGAGACAGCGATAAGGCTGGTAAGGTCAGTAAAATATGTTAGAATTGACTTGAAAGTACTAGTTCCTTTAGTCGAAATGCTTTGTACGCTTTCAGCAACATTCATTGCTGCACTGCTTGGTAAACACTATGATTACAACTGTGCAACGTAAATAGAACTTGGAAAACTTTTGAATACCTTGGATTTCATGCAATAAAGGTTCTATCATTGAAATATATACCATACGTAAATATCAAAACAATTATCATTGTATATGCAATAGTAGTATTTGTTCAATCGCGAAATTTACCTTTGTTGGGTATTGTCGCATTGAATTGAAACGTGAAACGTCATTGGTAGGAGCTGCTCTTCCTTATACTTCCTTTCAATACAAAGTTGATTATTCAGGGTTTTTTTTCAAGGAAAATGTTAGGTACCCGGTATGGATCTGTAGGGACCCGATATCGCTGATTCTAGGGACACGATTTTCTCTGTATCTTGGGACCCGATGATGATTTTCTCTGAATGTAGGGGCCCGAATTTAAATTCTAGGGACCCGAATCGGGTCACTAAAACACCTTAAGAAAACCCTGTCTTTACATTATATTTGCTTCAACAAGCATTATACACACTGTGGTTGAGAAGGTATTACTTTGTGGTTAGTGCCTTATTTTATTCACGTGAAAAGTAGCTAAGCTGTCTCGAACGAAAAAAGGAGAATCAAAATGAAAACTAAGCAACAAAAAATAGCGCTAATGCTGCTGGGAAACTTGGTTATGCATTTTCATGTTTCTCAAAGACGTTTTTTTGAATTTTATTCACTGACATTTTTCTTAGATTGTGCCACAGATAATTTTGGTTATACTATTCAACGTGCAAATAATATGAATTTTTACACGGCTTTCTTGCATTTTGCAATGGACGTTAGGTTTTCACGTAGTGACATGTTGCTTGCATTCAATAACTTATCCGTTGGTGTTGCTTGGTAGCTTATGACTTGAGTGACTCTGCAGATGACTGGTGCCAAGTTTCGCAATTGCTTTCATTTCAAAATGTTTCACACTGAAGACAGGTAACTAAGTATTGGCCAAGAATAAAAAAACGTTTTAGGTCACTAGAAGAACTAATTCATTTATGTTTGTATCAAGTAATAAACATTATAAAATGAGTCAAATAAATTTTCATTATGCAGGCTTTGTACCATTGGAGTGCCACAAGGGCTCTGCTGGAGCCCATCTCCCCTCAGTCTGAGCGCTGTATCTCACTAAGTTACTGGGATAAAATGTCAATAAGATATAATTGCCATTGGTAGAAAATTTTACATAGCGTTTGCTATTACTGACGTACAAAGACATCAGGGCTTTTTGAAAGATTTGTTTCTGTACTATTTTTTTCTGACGTACACTATAGCCACAAACAGCGTTCCCTCTAAGAAAATTCTACACTGAGCCAATGTTTGTTTTGTTGCGCACTGAGCGCATGCAACTGCGCAACCATGCAGACGCACAAACAGTGAAGCGTTCCAAGCGTTATAAGGGCTATGCAACATGTGTATATATTCATATATACCGTGACTGTATCAAATTTAGAATGTTGGAAATGCGCGAGATTGAGATAGCACTGCTCAAATTGTCTGGTGGCACTGCGCAATTGTGCACCTGAGAGGGAGCATTGCCCACAACCAGCTGATATGTGTTGCAGAGATATAGTCGAGACCTAATCTTCGAGACCAATACCTGATTAAACTTTGAAACCGAGTCCAATACTTATCAAAAAAACGAGACTTAAATATCTGTGGGTTATGCTAAATTTTTTCTAAAAGTATTCAGAAGATTGTAATCACCAATTCGAAGTTGAAGTTTTTCTCGAATTTTCGGCATTTTTCCTACTTGCTTTTATTGTTTCTTGCCAGCAGATGCAACAGACAAAAACATATTGAATTGCGGACGTTTTTCTATACCATATCGCTGTAGTATTCAATATCTCAATGCAATAGTCTTGAGACGAGGCCCGTAACCAGAGGGTCGCTGGGGGTCGAAACCCCCTAAAATATTTTTCGCCTTTCCTGGAAAAATGTGTCGGACGTAGCTTAAAACTTTTGGACATAGTTTAAAAAAATTGGGCTTCTCTCAGACAACTCTTCGCCCCACCTGGTGTCCCAAGCTGGTTACGGGCCCGCTTGAGAACGAGACCTGTATCCTTCGATACCAAGACTAGACGTGAAACCTACGAGAACGAGACTCGCAAAAATGGGTCTCGAGACGAGAGAGCCCAAGACTAAATCTAGAGACTCCAGCACTGACTTGTTGTGTACGTAACAATTAAACATGGTTTTGAACATTTGGCGGGGAATTTTCCCGTTGCCCAATACCCAATCCCTGGTTCCGGGCTTGCTATTTCCTCATTCCTCTTAAGACCATTACTATCGGACATGAAGTTAAACCGCAACCAGCGGTGGAATTGCAATTCGGGGGTACTGCAGTTTTGGGAAGCTGTAGTACCCTTTGCCCATCATTATTGTCAGGTCTATACGTGCCCAGAGTGGTGACGCTTGACAAGGATCAAGTTATGGCCAAATAATCTACTTTAATGAGTAGATGGAGCTCTTCAGTCATGTAAGGGAATCAGTCTAGGTACGGGGAACCGATAGGAAGGTCGTAACCATTACTCCACTGTGGCAGCCCCAGTAGCAGAATCTGTCCCCAACTGCTTGGGGCCTTTCTTTGGAAATGTGTAGGTGATGCAAAGTGCAATCTGAGTCTGCTGATGGCTGGCATGGGCAACGGTGATCCTAGCTGTGCCCAGGATTGCTTTGAAATTGTCTCGCATTGGTTTTGCTCACAGCATTAATTAGTTCTAAACAGTTTCCAATATTTCAAACAATTTCACATGTCGTGTTTATGGCCAGGTATCTTGTGCATCGATACGAAGACGCAGTGCCTCTCTGTGAAAATAATCTTTTTACTGAAAAATGCGTTCAACTGCGAACTCTTACCGAACTTATCAAAAAGCAACCGAACCCACATTTGCAAAGCATACGGCTGATGCACAGTTTTTCCAAAGTTTTCACAAATCTGTGGAAGCAGGGGTAAGTTCTTGTTTCTGGCAAGTTTGCTGTGAATTTGGGTCTTAGTCAATCTTACACGGCACGTTTCTGGGAATTCAGACGAAACCATTACGCTTTCACTTAATGACGTCTTCTTTGAATTTTCAAATTTGACAGTCTTACTGCATCCATATCGCAAATATTACTGCATCCATATCGCATAAACAAATGGGGGTATGATACTTGTTTCTTGCATTAGCGAACCATTGATTATCTTGAACTTCGGAAGTTTTTTATTTTTTCGTTTGCTTAAATCTGTTTTTGAATATGTGTTGGTCTTAACTTAAGTGCATGTGTTGTTTTGATATGTTGGTCTTAAGTGCATGTGTTGTTTACAGTGTCCTACCTTTCAACATCTCTCCAAATCAAATCGTCATCACAAACAATTACGAAGTTGTTTTTACAACAGTGGCTTCATTTCTCAGCTTGACACCGTCGCAGACTGAACCGGGTACTTTCGAAAGGTATGTGTTTACTGCACCTTATTGTTGAATTCAACGGTCAAGATTTGTTTGTGCAACAAGTGCTCTCAGAAATCAAAATGTTTTGCAAAAAGGCAGCCATTTTATTAAATAATTGCTTGTAGGTGTTTGAAATGAAATCGTAATTTAATTCAAAATCAACTTTACCTTCAACAAAGTGAAAGATATAGCATTAAGATTATTTTTCAGAGCTTTGTCAGATGCCTCGTGTAGGTTTTGGCACGAATGTCCTAAGCCGGCTTCACTTAGAAAGCAGTTCTTCTTCATCCTGGGAGTGCAATGCGAAGAAGTGAAAGGCTATTGCGCCCCATCAAACAGGTGACAACCTTTCAAAGAATAACAACATAGGAAATGATAAAAATTGTTGTTTGCAATTGTCACGGACATCATAGGAAGCTGTTGTGAAAAAGATATATTGAAAAACTGTCATTTTTTCATGTCTGGGATTTTCAGGTCATTTTCACGTTTGACAATGTTTAATAAAATGCTGTGCATTGCAACAATGCTAGACATAATTTTTCCTTCACAGTGATTTTGTGTATGATTTTCAACTTATGTTTCCTCCCGCATAGATGATTTTGTGTATGATTTTCAACTTATGTTTCCTCTCGCATAGATAGAAAATATCTGATTCAGGCAAAAAATTTTCAGGAAAAATTAGGCCATTCTTGCACTTGGCAAGTGTTTTGTTCGGTATGAAGCAATAACTGTCAGGTTAAAGTGGTTTGTAAATTGCATAAAAATGCTTTTCACTAATGTTGCGGAATTGGAACAATTTTTGGAAAACATGCTTAAAAACACTTGCCAAGCTCGGACATGTGAAAGACAAACCTGTATAACTCGGCTTATTTACATATTTCAGGTGCTGGGGTTTGGACTCTGGAACGTACCTGTGTCTTCTTTCCAGGTGGTTGTTTGCTAAATTGGAATACCTCATACCAGCAACTTGGGATTATTCAATGGAGCTGCGAAACGTGCTTTCATGTGCTTCCCAAGGAATTCCAGAATTTCGATGCGACTGGGTATTCTTCCAACGTAGGCTGGAAAGCTTGTTGCAACGCATCGAAGCAAGCTTTGTTTCGTAATTCCGACTCAGAACAAGCGTCATAACTCGTTCTGAAGTACTTGCTCAAACCAGGCAAACAATTCGTTCTGGTCTTGCAGCTTTAGAAAGCAAGCTGCCAACGCTCGATGTTGTCAAAGACTATAACGTGCAGTAACAATAGCTTTCAGGGAACACTGTGTCACAGAGTTGTAAACGGGCCTTTTGTAAGCCCGAACCCGGGCCGAGCTTGAAATAAGAAACTCTAAACCCGGCCCGAGTTTTTTTTAATCTTGATTTAAGCCCAAAACTCAAATTCACCGAGTGAGTCAGTATATGCGCAACTGTTGAATGTTACGGCGTCAGCTTTTAATTACGAGCTGTGGGGTGAGCTGACACTCACAGAAGGTTTGAAAGGTGCATTCAACGACCTCGCCGAACTGACACCTCGCAAACTCCGCACATCATTGTACCGCAGTCTTTCAAGTTCCTACAGCAATTGCAAACAGGGCGAAAGGTAATCAGCACAAACCCTTTTGTTGTCACGAAATCAAGAAGCAAAGTCAACAGCGATCGATCGCTGGATACGGTTTCTGAAACACGACAGAAACAAACTGAAAGCATTCTACCAGTGCAGCTAAACTGAGTAAACAAAATTCTCAACCGATTAGTTGAGCGCGCTACAGACAATTAGCGATTGGACGAGCGCACAACGGGCAATTTTCAGCAAATAAAACACATGGCAAATTGCAACTGCTCGATAAATTCTCCAAAGGAGACATGTAACAAACTTTCGTATCAAAAAAGGTGTGACTTCCACAGCTCAGATTTCGGTCTTTAAGTTTAGCAGAAAACTGCTGTTACGGTTAGCAGAATTTGGTCTATACCAGTGTTTCTCAAATGTTTTATTCCATCGCCCCCTTTTCACTCTCGACACGTCGTTTTCGCCCCCAAGCCTGATAGAGCAAGCACAGGGTAGTAGATTTAAAGAATGTTATTTATAGAAAGTATTAAATAGCTGAACCAAGCCAAACTACGCCACTGGATTACAACGCTAATATTACGTTCGGAATTCTTGTGAAAATAATCCAGGGTTACGGAGTCGGAGCGCCGGAACTGGGCATTTTGCCTGGAGCCGGAGTTAAATTAAAATTCAGGAGCCGGATCCGGAGTTCAGTTGAAAATTTAGGACCGGAGCCGGATTTACGGCTGTTTGAGAGGTAGCTCCGACTCCGGGTCCTTTCCCAGATACTAACGGTTTTGCCAAATAAACTTATGTGTGCTCTTTATAGCACACTAAACGCGATTGTTATGAGTTACGACACCAGACTGCAATAATGGATCTGCAAGCCTTTGATGTTTCTTTGGTTTAATATAATCGCTAAAGCTATGACATCATAGCTGGCAGGCATGGTGTTACTTGTTGAACAATGGTTCTCAAACACTATTCTAAGTGCCACATGCAACTCCCAAGCATCCTTTGTGCGGCTTTTAGCAATTCATCTGTAACAGATTCTATTTGAATAAGAGGTTAAGATGCCTACTTCTTAGGGAAAATACAATATATACTCTGTAAGAGTCTGAATCTTTGCTGGGAAAGGATCCCTTTCGATGGGCAGTGTCTTTCAGTAACACCTCTAAAATTTTGTGTAATAGACTTCGTTAATGCAATAAAACAAAACGTGTGAATTGTCTAGTGGTAAAATTTTTTTGTGTGGCTCTCTAAAATTTTGTAGGTTTGGATTTGGCTTCCTTCAGCGAAATGGTTGAGAACCACTGTTGTAGAAGTAAGAAAAACGTTAACTACCAGAACATCCTACTTTCTAGTCAGATTTATCAATCCGGGTCTGTAGTAGCGTAGCGATCTAAAAAGAACTGAGCTATAATGGGTAGGTATGGATATTCATTATAGCTCAGCTATAATGAGCTATAATGAATATCCATAGCTTTTTTAGCTGTGTAATCACGCTGTTAGCAGGGTGTATGATTAAAGATATGATACCATTGCAGATTTAAGCGTGACATGCACGACACACCATTGTAAAGTAGGAATTTTTATTAGAAATCACAAGAATTACTGTCACGTTTTGCCTGATTACTGGCAAAATTCACTAGGAAACATTACGTTTACAAGCAGTAGTATAACATGAAAGTTACACAAATTGGTAGCGAACTAGCATTTCTTTGCGTAGCAGTACATTATCAGGAGGGTATAAAAATCAGTGCAAACAAACGTGGACTTTTCTTGAAGTTTTCATCTGTGGAAAAATCTATGTTTTCAGCACGGTAACCAGTCTTATTTTCTCCTAAGCTTAGCGTGTTAAATTGTGCTTTACTTTGCAATTCATCAGTGCTTATTATGAGTGCAAAAGACAAGAAATCAGAAGTTTTCAGGAGAAATGAAACACGAATTTTTTGCTAGAAGTCATACTATTTCTTTGAACAAAGGGCTTTTGAACACATCTTCGCATTTGGGTTAATGCAAATGTGTGCGTGTTTGAAAGAACACATGAGGGTCGACTGTGTGTTTTGCGCTCTTTTGTGGTTTGCCCGGGCAGCGCTGTTAGCTGGAATCGTCAAGACTGCAACAGACAAAACATACGAGTGCAAAACACTTGGTCAATTGAAACTAGTCTGTGTTTAAATGCTCGGACACGAATGTAGTTTTCCAAACAGCCATTTTCTTGATATTTTCGTAAGAAATAACAAAAGCTTCTCAGGCATTGACGGCAAAACCAGAGACTGTCATTCCATAAATTGTTTGTATGTCGTTTTTTCGCTGATTTCCTCATGGTAACAGCGCTGCTTGTAAAAAACTACCAGATCAAATTACTCAAACTGTTTGGTATATTCTCTTGGTTTTGTGTACTTGGTTTCATTAATTTTTCATTCAACTTGAGGCTCACCAAGACAATTAAAATATCAATGTGTGAAAATGAATAAAAGCCGAAACTGGAGCCTGAGTCATGAAAAAAGAGCTCCGGAGCAGGAGCAACACTCATGAAAGCCAAGAGCTCCGGAGCTGGAGCCATGTTCATGAAAAGAAGAGCTGAGCCGGAGCTGTGACTTTTTACGACGGCTTCGCAGCCCTGAAATAATCCACACTGTAGCTGGGCGCATAGACGATCCAGAGCAAAAGTTCAACAGGCAAATTGCTTTAGCAACAACTTCCAACGATTGTCATAGTACATTAAAATTAGCAAGGAACTAAATTATAGGATACTGGAGTTAACTAAATCATCAACTAGTGGTTGAGCATTTTTGCCCCCTTGGTGTTTTTTCGCCCCCTCTCGCCCTCTTTGTTTTTTTCACCCCCTTGCCCATCAAAATCGCCCCCAACGGGGCGATTCCGCCCACTTTGAGAAACACTGGTCTACACGTATGAAGGCCGACTTGTCACTAAGTTCTTCTTGACTCGAGCTGCGCTTTTATAGAGAGTTTAGGCGCGGTACAAAGGAAAAAAAAATTCTTTGTCACAGCTGTTACGATACAATCAAACAAACGCAGCATATGTCGTTACATCCTGTTTAGCAGACAAAAAACGGCGACATAGGAGAAAATAGTTTGTTACTCAACTAAGTGCGAGTTCTAACGACCCACGCCAGGGAATTGCAAAAAGTTTGCTACNTTAGAACTGACAGTGCTATCCATCCATCAAAGCTGTCCATTAATATTTGAGTTTAAGGCGGCGTTGGGAGTGAATCACGCTCTTTGAACGTGCAGGGTTGTATGAGTTAAATATTGGTCACCGGATGAGCAGCTTGAAGCGGTTGAACGAGGCACAGTCGTTGCTGTGCACCTTAACACTGAATTGGTGGCGAAGCTAAGTAAACATGGCTGAATTTTGTACTTCACAATTAATCAGCTTTTGTTGAAGATTCAAGCAACTCGATTGTTTCAGTGGTAAAAGTCAAGGTTAAGAAAACTAGATCACCGCAAGCTAGCCTCACCTGTTCGCATGTGCGTCAACAGGAAGGGGTCAAACGGGCATTTTTCCCCTGAAAATTGGGAACTAAAATTTCTGGAAAACTTTTTCTGGCAGCTTAATTCCGATCATATGATTTAATTCTTCCAGTGACAACTTATTTGCCGGTATGACACTCACATTGCACAAGAGCCAGGTTTACTGTTCTGGTGCCATGCAGTGATGAGCTTGCAGTTCATTCATATCCGCTTTTGGCCTGGTGAGGCCGATTGCAAAACTTGGTAAGGTTCGTTCCGCTGTTGGTGTTTGTTGCGTGTCAATAACATGGCAACAAATCTTTGAAGGTTTACTTCAAGTTACGGTATTGGGATTATCTTGGCAGGTGTCAAACAGTCGGGTAATGCAGCAAGACGGTCACTGGTGAGCACAAGCGTAGACAGGGAGCCATGACCCTCCCCAAATTTTTAGCGTATCTAGCCATTTTGTGCTTTTACAAGGGGCGTTCCAAACAAAGACACTGTTGCTCGCCTAAAGTCAAACATTTTTCCCCCAAAACTTTTTTATCCTCCCAAATTTTGGGCTGGCTATGCCACCGCAGTGCTGAGCTGTAAGTAAGGTAGTTTTACGCTGTATGAAGAGAAGCATGAGTGAAAAAGCATTGCTGCGCCAACGAAGCACAACTTTTGTGACTGTTGCCGTAACCTAGGACAGTTTCTACGTGATATAGACCAGTGCTTCTTAACCTTTTTCGTTTTCAGTCACCCCTGCCATCGATTACTACATTCCCATTCACCCCACTGCGAATGCATGTCACACGTGGCAATAATAGCCCAACTACAGCATATACACTGTTATTGCTGAGTTCGATTTTTGTACATGATCTATTTAAGCTACGTATCCAATTTAAAGACAGCCGAAGCCGCATCCACTGCCAAGAAACGGGGAGCTACGAAAGCAACAAATGTAGTCATCCGATGAATTTTAACCTCTGCCAGTGCAAACACAATAACAAAACCGCAAAAAAGCGATAGGAAACTATAAAGAGTGGCAACAGAAAGCCGTTTACTAATTACTGCACCACTCCCGAACTTTTCAAACAGCATATGAAGTAATTCCTCCGATGCCACCCTCAGCAACGAGTCAATGCACTTCAGCGCATTTCGTCTTTGAGTTTAAGCTCGAATACAGGTGTCCGAAGGATTGTTTCCAGAGTGGGCCAACGATGGTGAAATTTCATTTGGCCAACTTAAAATTAACCAAAAGAATTTTTCTACTAAAAAGATGAACAGCATAATATCAAATTTCAAAATCCAAGTGGGTCAAAGCCGCCCTGAAGACGTTCATGAGCTCGACCAAATACGAAAATCCTTTATGTGACATGTATGTGGTAGTCATGAGCACCAGTTGTTGTAAAGTTTTTAATGCAATTTCTTTAAACTATAGGGATTAAAAAAACAACCCAAAAATCCTCGTAATAGAGCAGCGGTTCCTAAGCGAGGGTTCCCGGACCGCTGGGGATGCGAACAAATTTCGGTGGTCCGAAATGCGAATTTTGAGAGTGAGCTTGTATGTTTTTGGATGTACTTTTACAATAGAAGCAAGATTTACGAAATCGTGCAAGTCCCATTACTCAAAAGAATACTTAAATGCACTAGCGTTTCTGTACTCTTTCGAGGTATCAGTTGGCTGCGCTTTGCTTTCATCTTTTTGCGATGTTTCAACCTTGCACATATCCATATTCAAGTAAGTTGTTCGTCATTTCACCACGAGTTAGATTTTGGTTGGAGTAGATTTGTGCCATTGGCGTCAACTAGTTAGATGTTTCAATCATTTATTTATTTGATAATACGTCTTTTTAATTTTATAGTCATTTTATAAGTCACAGTTTCTTTTTGTCGCAACTGGTGTCTTTGATGTCAGTCAGTCTGTTAAGCTGTTATGATTTTTGAGCTTGTGTTATGATATTTTGATTGTAGTATTGAGTTTGGTTAATTTTCTCTGCTGTTACTTTGGCCTTTCAACTTTTCACCCGTAAGCTTTGCTTGCATTTTTAGGACCTGGACTGAGGATGGGTAATTTTACGTGAAATCGATTTCCTATTAAAAATTGCTGATAGATTCCTTGCCTACATCCATCGTGGAGTGTACTTACTTGAATACTCAAAATAACATTATACAGCGTAATTATTCCAGTTAACGTTACTAATTTAAGACTTGAACTTGCTCAATGTGCGAATTGCTCATTCTTCTTCATGTTACGGTTACCACGCTGAAGATGGCCGGTGATGCGATTGTAAGCGCATTGTGACATTTCTAACGTTCATAGCACAGTTAGGGCGATATTTTTGTTTGATGCTATACAACTCAAAGTTTCTGGTGCTCAACCATGTAAATTACCAGACATTTAGTACATATTCCCTTGCTGTTATAATGCCCTTTACAACAACGTATTTGCGCGAATCTGGATTTTCCTCTCTACTTCATTTGATACACAAGTATCGGAACTGTTTGAACCCCTCGAAAGATTTGCGCCTGGCTCTGAGTAATTGCGTGTCAGACTGCCAGAGTATCAGCGGATATTTCACGGAAGCAACAATATTAAAGTAACTAAGTTTGTTTCTAATGAGCAGTAATTTATGAAAGGGCAGTACGACTTGGTGTTGTCACTAGCCTATGCATTACGAGTAGTAATTTTGAAAATGAAGATACTGCAAAATCAGGCTGTTTTGTGATTTCTACGCTTTTTATAAACGAGGAGTGCAAACGTCACTTTGTTTTTATGAAATTTGCCAGCTTCATAAAAGGTTGGGAACTTGTATTCTATAGCTTTACATTTGTTTTCATCAAAACAAAATGTGTTTGTACGTTTTTCTTCAACCTGTAGGTATTGCCTGAGATATAAACGCGTATTAGATGTTGGAATCAATACCAAAGTGGCAAAAAATAAATATCAAAGTAAGCTACTCCTGTATTTCGACTGGTAAGGCTACTCTAATCAGTGTTCATGTGTATGGTTTTCACTCGAGATTAAAAATGAAACTTTCGAAAGTACTGCGATTCTACCAAGTAACCTTCGCACAGGACGTTCATGCAGAGCACAGCAGAGATTCCGTCGCTCGAATAAATAATGGCATCTCTCTATAAAATCTAACCATATTGTGTTAAAGAGGTAGTTACTTGCATCAAAGTACGGTTTTCCTGAAGTGATAAGTTGCTGAATTTTTTAGTTTGACGTGAAGTTAGAACACTTGAAGTTCGCCATTTTATTCATGATTGCTGTGACATGTGTTGGGTCCAATCAATAACCACAGGATGCAAAAGCTTAGCAACAGAAAATTCATTAACCCTTCATTTATCCCTTTTCTTTCAGTCAGCCTTGCAAAAGTTTAATTTACTCTGGGATGAACCATTCACCCGGTTAAGAAACGCTCATGGTATAGACAGTGGTGTTGCGAGGTTAATGGTCGCCCGGGGCCGAGCATAAATGTGCCGCTATTTCCACCGTTCAAATTTTCGTGGAAGAGATTAAAATTAACGAAGATCGTGTTTCGCGTTTGCTAAAGGCATTAGGAATAATAAAACATCTTAAACCCCAAAATCAAGCACTCACAAACTGAAATGGAATTGTTTTTCATTCCGTGTATGGATCTTGCCTTTTGCGTTTTCGCCAATTTTTTCATTATGTTTTCATATATTTCCTGCATTCTTTACATAAGCATCTGTGGATCTGGCATAATTCGTCAAAATTTCTTACCTGTTGTTTTTAAGTCTGCAGTAAGTCGCACCACTTTACAGTAATCGCTTACTCATTACACGTAATCAGCCAACAAAACAAGAAAGTAGATGTGATGTCGGTATACCTTGCATGCAAACATTTATGTGCGTTAATCTTTCCTGTAGTATCCCCGTCTAATACCCTGCTCAGGTCTCTTTTTTCAGTTTGGGCAACCGTAACATGAATGTAATGTGCTTTACTTAAAATGACCGTTTACAGTTGGTTCTTTTGGTACCTGAATTTTTTTATGTGCTCTCTCGAGCAGCCATTTTGAAATCTACACAAGCTCTGTATATTTCATGAAAGAGGGGATAATTACCCAGTGTGGGCAAACCAGAACTGAAATTTTCCATCAAGAAGCTGTTAAAGCCAATTATGCCCGCCTTGGGCAAATAAGGTGTGGCATGTTGACAAGGTAACAAGCACGTTTGTTTCGGCACGTCAATGAAACCTTTGTTGTGGACAAAAGCAAATTCGACCTGCGTGATCAGTCTCGGCAATCGTTTGGTCCGACCTGCATTTGCACGAAAAAGCTTGTTATGTTCCATTTGACATGAAAGTATGTACTTTCCACGATGGGTGTAAGTAAGGAATCGATCAGCAAACTTTTAAACTTTTAATAGCAAATCGATTTCACGTAAAATTAGTATGTTGGTCAAACTAGCAACAAAGTTTCCAAAAGATGGTCAACGCATCGCAGTAATTGGAACAAACAAGATTGTAAAACTGACAGTGACAAGGGCCAGATGGCCTTGTCGCGGCACTATTCAGAGAACCACGGCACTATAAACAAGCCACCTTTGCACGAAGCATACACCGTTACTTTTGTCGAATAACCAAGTTGTCACTCTCTGGATATCTGTAAAAATAAATGGTATCACCTAATTGACGCGCAAATCAACATTCAGAACATGATCCTCCCGCATGTGAAATAATTATTACGATGCTTTTTGTTGTCTGACTCGATACGATGTTGTCTTCTGCTTTGTGCGCTAGCTTTTCTCTCAACACAGCTTGCTTACTCCCACCGCAGCGTTTAAAGCGAACTCGTGGCAGGTTTAAATG
>JGI24022J15233_10001064_pt1 | contig 21273 bp, 7 predicted proteins | sample Ectturendosymbi2_FD_15233 | JGI IMG/M metagenome (IMG submission 15233) | reverse complement strand
AAATATTTCTGATTCGTCAAGATGATAGAAAGCCGCTTAGAATGAAGTCAACAGCAAAACAGGAAAACAAATTTAACTTTAAAAGGAACATTTACATCCCCGGGGGTCTACAACACAGGTAAACCGGAAGGTCCATGGGTAGCGTAAGGTGGTTAAATAGAAACAAATCGACCAGCTCCGGTACCTCGGATGTTTGAAGAAAAGCAGGAAAATGTCTTCTTCAACTAAAATTTTGTAACTAGAGTACTGGGCATGAAGCGTTGGCGGAATTTGCAAATCAAACGATATTCAAAAACGAAGGAACACGCAGGGTGACCATCGAAGTTGAGAGTAAGCGTGGATTTGCCATTAGGCTAAGTAGGCTTAAGCCTATGCCTACCGATTTTTAGGGCCCTAACCACCAAAACTGTGGCGAAACAAATACGTTTGCAGCAGTTTTTTTACGTAGGGATCGCTTAGAGATCCGTGAGAGGTATGTCAGCCATTGCGACGCTGCCAGTGTTTTGCGCAACACTCTTCTGCTCAAGAATGTACAACTGATAAGCATCGACACATAGCTGCAAGAAGCACGACATAATATTGGAAGACGATTCTGAAGCGTGCTTTAGACGTAATAATGTACTGCACCTAACGCAGTCTTCGCCTGCGTGGTCACGAAGAGGAGGTTGGAAACGTAAACGCTTTTTAGCACTTACAGGAGTAGATGTAGGAGAACATACCAGTGCCTATTTGCAAAGCGACTATTCAGTCAGCACAGGTGTTGGCATTTCAAAATGCAGACGTCAATCTTGCGACAAGGCTGCTAGCATGTCGGGTTTATTCAACGGAGACTTTTAATTTTGAAAAAACTTCAAACCATGATGACCTGCACTGAACACGTGACGTCAAAAGCTGACGAAGAATGCAAGCTTTTCAAAAGACCCCCCAAATTAAATTAGCGTCGTTTTAAGAAAATAAAAAGCTGCGTCTGGTTGAGAGGACTGTAACCCCGGCAAATCATCCAAAACGTTGCTCGATGATTAGAGCGATGGAAATGCCACACAGTACAGTTGTCGCATATGAATTTTGAAACTTTTAAACGAGATCGAAGTCTAAATTTCAGAACTTACCAGGAACAATTTCAGAGCTTAAGAGGCTGTGCAAATATGAGTTGGGAAACTACTTTGTTTTGGAATAGGGGAGTTGAACATCAAATTTAAACTGAGGAGAGTTGGAAGACAAGTCCTCGAAAAATTCTAGGGCCAATTTTTTTCAGAAAATAATGTTGCGAAACGCTGTTAGTTTTTGTAGTTTCAGTTCATACGAAGCAATAAACAGTGTAATCCTGATTTATCTTTGGTTTCATACGCTTCGTAATTTTATTGGTGTCCTGTACCTTTTAAAATTCTCAGTAGCAGCGACAAAGAATCCTTGTCGTAATTCACGGATTGGTGCCCAACGAAACGCTAAATTTCTGCAAACTAGTAATTGAAAACAAATTTGTTTGAAAACTTTTGATTGCAATTTTTCTCAATGTAAACCAGAAACAATTCCCGGATTAAAATTCTGATGCCTGTCGCTTTGTTGAAGGTCTTTTGTTGCTCTTATGTTCGCATGTTCAACAGAAACTCACCGTCTCGGCCAGTGATGATGTTCCCGGTGTTTTTGCAAACGTTTAAAAGATCTCATCGAGCCGCTGAACCTTGGTCTGGTTGCGTTTGACAAGTTCTCGAAAAGTGGAAGAAATAAACAGCAAAGAAGAGCAAACTGCAAAACAAGTTGGAGAAATGAATCAGCTGCACACGCGATTATCAAATGGTCCTGAGAGTAGCATGCTGGTTGATATGTTGCTGCAGCTCCAACTCCTGCAATCGTTTTATTGACCAGCCAGCTTGTTGACACTTGGATGATATTTTCAAAATCATGTTTAAAAACTTTTTTTCGAAACATTTACTGCCAACAATAGTGGAAGAAATGAAGGTACTAAACAAAATTTGCGATTTAAGTCTGAATAAGCAGTAGATTTATTTTAACCCATCGTGAGAAGAACGTCGTCACGTGATCGTTCAAACAAATTTCCGTCATTGGTTCAATCAGATATTGCTTCAGCCGATGCAGCTGCTGTTCAGCCCTAACTCAGCCACAACGTTTTGTTTCTTGACTCGTGAGTCGGTTTTGTGAATTAACGCGTGGGATGTTTGCGGCAGAGCAATGGATGCCTCTAGGAAGGAACTGACATGACCTCCGGCATAGCTTTTCCAAAGTTAAAACCGACACATGCAGTAAATTGAAAACGTAATGAAGTAAAAATGTTTCGAGTTTTTCTTCTTTGTTCAAGAGGAAGTTTTGTTTCGAAAAAGGTCGGATTTTTTTCGGAGTTCGTCTCCATTGAAGGTCAATTCTGGCTGTCGATTAATATTTGCCGAACTAATTTGTGAATTAAAAATTAAAAATGATTTCGTATGAATCTGAAACACCAGAAAAAGTTTGGGATGACTGCAAATCGTCATTGCATCCTTGATTTTTAGAACAAATGTTATGCATTGAGTCATCGATTGATGTATTAGAATTCAAAGCGCATTTCATAAGTATGGTCAGGTCTATTGTCAAACAATGCTCTCTTGTTTTTTCCTGACGTTTTGAAAACTTTTGGATTGATAAATAAGAGTTTTGTACATTCGTTTGACAATAACTTAGTAGGTTACCAATGTCTCTCATACTTTTGCCAGAACGGAAAACCATCTGGTCAATTATTGAATTACTGTTAAAGAATATTTAATTTATCACTTAGTATTACTTGTTTGCATTGAACCAAGTAATTAACAACATTTGTTGTTGCCATAATTCAAGTCTATTTGCTTTTACAGCTGAAACGTTATCGCCTTTGTAAATGGTGAGTGTTCAGTTGATAATAATCAAGCAATTCTTTCACGCCCTTGCAAAATGCCATTAGTAACAAAACGCGTTTCATGAAAGTTCTAATGTTGAAAATTACACATATTAACATTCGCAAAAATTCTCGCAGTAGTTTGAGAATATTTGTTCTTATCGCTCTGATGTGGCGGGTGTGAAAAAGTCTGCACAGAAGGTGAGACAATGTCCTGCGCCGAATGTTTTGAGAAGACGGTGCAAGTTTTCATGAACTATCGTTGCGTAGATACCGCTGCAGATGTGCCAGTGTTAATTGAAGACATACAGATGAGCTGGAAGCATTTGGTGGTTTAGGTCAGGGCTTCTCAAATTATGGGTCACGATCCCATCGCGACCGTTTGCGGTCTCGAAATGTAATTTTGGGGTCGCGAAACAAATTGGCTTGACAAATCAGATATAACAATTTTTGTGAACTTTGCAAAAAAAATAAAAATAGGCCTGCAGTGAATCTATTTCTACTGCACTTTTAGAGGCATTATCGGGCTTTATGCTGTCAGTTGTTGATTAGAATGTCTGTCTGAGCTATCAAATGATAATATAATTAACCAAGCACAAGTTATGCGTTGTTACGTCACCATTGTTTTAACGTACTGACCAATACTGACCTTGTTGTATTCATTCCGATACGAAGGCATGCTTGTGTTTAGAACTCTAGGTCCAGTCTAAGTGCTAGGCTAACTACTTTGAGAACACACTGAGTAGTTTCCAACTAACGTCAAAAGCTTTATACACAGTTTCAGAAGTACTTTGTACTTCGATTCAGGAAAAATTGGATCCACAAACCATACACAATTGAAATTTCAGGAGACACACACCTGCCATGTCCAGGATGAGTTTGCGGATATATTAGACGACAATGGTTTGCAACTGGAATTTTCAAAACAGAATTGATGTCATTTTTGGATAAGAACAAGAAATGAATACCCAGTCATTTCTGATCTGGCCACTCATAAACTCTTAGCCTTTTGCACAAGATATTTGTGTGAAGGGATATTCTCAAAATTTATAATCATCAAATTAAAAAAACGATCCTTTTTGAAAAATGTTAAGAATGTCCTTCGTCCTGTGTTGTCTTGTATCAGTCTACGATTGGATGATCTGTGTAAAAATTATCAAGTGCATCCATCCCATTAGTTGTGCTTGATAAGTTCTACAACCTGAATTGTTTTTTTTGTTAATTTTTTTCGTCTTACTGTTTCCATTACGTGGTAGTTTCATTACTGTATAGTTACTTTCGTGGGTTGTGTGCATTTGTATGATTTTGCCATTGACAAAACTGCCTACTGGGATTTGTAATGAGACCTTTACATGTATCATTAACATCTAGGCTATCCATGAAGAGGTTGCATAGAAAAAACGTTTTTAAAATGGGGTCGTAGAACAAAAACGTTTGAGAAGCCCTGGTTTATGTGATAAAGGTCGTAATTCAGTAAACCAGGGTCGGTGCCTATTGACGCCCAGCCACACACTGGTGATGTTTATCACTGAATTGCTTGTTATCTCGGTATTTTCCCACAATTAAAATACAGTTTTAATGTTTATAAACTGGAAAGTGATAAATAATCAGGATGAACCTTCAAGAGAAATTGATTGCATTCGCAAATTAATTTCTTTTTTTCTAAAACGTTGGATGCAAGTAGCAAAAGCAGAAAGAAGTACCAGGTTCAAGATGCTGGAAACAGGAATTTGTTTGCAAGCCACTCTATGTTTGGAATTTCCCACGCCGTCTTTTCTTAGAAATGGCATTGAAAAGTCAAAGCCAGCAGCGTTAATGTACCACCAAGATTGCCTCCTATCAGCTTGCGATCACATTTTTAACCTGTTTGTCTAAATATTTATTGTAAGCGTCATATTCGGCGATTGGCTTTGGTATTTTGTGCACTACTTCGGTAAAGTTTGTTAATATCACGGAAAGTTCAAAAACAGAAAGCAGAGTATTGGATGACGTCTTCACTTCCATACGCAACGCATGTATAGACTTTCAAGAATGCATGGCACCCAGAACTGAGTAGAGACTGAAAACCACCTTCTCTACATTTGCGGTAAATCTTTTCCAATTGCGATGTCGCATCACCTCATCATGGTTCAGATCTTTGTTGAGGTCAGTGAATTGAAACTGACAGTAACCACATGTAGGTCCAGTGCTATTAATGTAAGTACCGCCTCGGTTCAAAGCCTAAAGGATGATTATGCAGTTGAAGCAATGCAGTTGTTTTTCATGATACCTCAAAACAATTTTTTCTTCATAAAAATGAGAAACAGCAAACAGCCATGATGAGGCTTCTGAAATCCATCCTATTAACATTAAATTTATAAAAAAATGTTGTGTAAAGAATTGCTAATGGTAGCGTAAAACGAGACTTAATTTTTATTACTGATTGATTTCCTCTTAACTTCAAAAATGGAAAGTAGCTATGGCTTTGAAAAACTGAACTTTGTTACTTGTGTTTGTTGTACGCAAGCAAGAGTTTAAACTTAACTTTTCTAACCAAAAGCATTATAATTGTTTTACCGAATTGCTCCACTTCGTATTGCCAAAACTTAAGCTCAATTTGACGCCTCTAACTTTGTTCACTGCCGGTTGCGGTCTGCGATGACCACGCGAAACGCGAAGGCATCTTGTCAATCAGAAGTGCTTACCGCGTTACGATCAGAGTTAGCAGTACTGCAACCGGTCTGGTGGAGGGTTTCTTACATGGCTTAATTACTTTACTCTTGAGTTTTGTTCTAAGCAACAGTACGTAGTTTTTCTAAAATTGTTTCAATGTCAACATCCGCTAGTAACTTTTTTACTGGGTACTCAGGACTGAAGGTGTGTTAAACACGAAATTATAGTTTCCTTGTGCAAATAAATTGCGATTGATTCGCTTAGTGTGGGTCACTGCTGTGACTTAACTATTGCTAAATGGATGGAACAAGCTTGAATCATTCCAAGAAGATGGAGGCAGAACCAGGCAGGAGGTTCCTCAGACAGTTGGCTGCAAAGCTGTGGCTTGCCTTGTTGCGATTGGCAGCTATTATCAGTCTCACATTATCTTCCATTGAAATAAAAAATAAAATCTCAAAGAGTCATTGTTTCATGTGAAAGTTTACGAAAACTTTGCTTTGGTTCTTATTCTTTTACTGAAATCAAAAAGACTTTTGTATTGCTGCTGCTTATTAGCTGAGTCATATGAAACAATAAACCATTACCATTGAATTTGATTAATCTTTATAATGGCCAACATACATATTGCACGTTGGGATGTAGCATAGAAAAGTTGAATTCATGTAACACCCGGTGTTTAGTTGAAGAACTTTCGGTGCTGTAATGATGGAGCATCATTTTGTGCGAAACTAAATTTTATTAAAAATGTAATTACAACATCCAAAATAATATGAAACAAACACATTCGAAATTAAAAAAAGACTTGTGAACTGCGTATTTACCAAATGTTCCCTAAACGAGCTAAACATGTTGTTTTACAAAATATATAGAAATCTGTTATTTCTTGATGCAGTATTATAATGACTTAGTTTGACAAAGAATTATTATAAATAAAAATTCTTGAAAATTCACGAAACGTTCAACCTCTTACAACTGTAACTGCCTACAGCTCACTCGATTTGTTTGAAATTCTTCACTTATTTATTAACGGATAATAACGATGGAGAATCGCAACTTGCGTGAAATGAGATGGTTTACCGGATGCCTCGATAGGATGGTCTGACAACGCATTACTAAGTGAGCGATAAGCGATTAGTCAGAATGCTACTGGACATTACTCGCGCGGTGGCAAACCTTGCTCTGCGCATGCGTCGATATTTTGCTTCACTCACATTTGCCCTTTCAGCGGTCACCCACGTACAGTCTAGCAACAAATCTCCCCCCTCCCATGTATCGCACAAACACGCGCAGTGCGCCATCCTCGTGGCTGCAAACAGACGATTATAAGATCTATTGGATTACAATGAAACTTTCGTTACCTTGAACGACAGCATTCTCTCCAAAGACTGAGTTTTCTTGCTTGCGATCTCCTGAGAAGTTATTCTTGACAAAGCTTTCTCAGCAACCAACTTAAAGTGTGTCCTGTCCACCTTGGCTTTGAACCCACGACTGAAAGAGACCCACTCTTATAGAGGAGCTCGCCTGCATTTGTTTTATCTTCTGCATTTCCACTCCAACCAATGCTGATCTGATCCGGGGCAGACACGTGACCTGCACTGGATGTCTATTCTCCCTCGATCTGTAAGAGCGAGTATTTCAACCTGCCAATACGCTTTAGGCGGTCGGCCATCTTTGCCTCCATTGTTCTGCGATCGGCAGCAGTGAGCTGAAGCACATCTGGTGGCTGAAGTGGACGAATGTGCTGTTGCTGTGAAGGTTATCGACATTAAATTTTCCTAAGCAAGTTGATTCCAAGACAAAAATAGGGATGTGTTTAGAACAAGTTGTAATCCAAGTGCATGGGGTGGATCTAGTGGATCACGTGTTTTTATTACTGGTCTTCACAAATATTCTCTATTCAAGTCTTTTTTATACCAGAAAAGTTTTTGCCACTTATTAAGCTCAACATAAACTTTGAAAACGCCTAGTCTAAAAATCCGCTTATTTTCAGAGGTTGTATTCATTGAAGCTTTTCCCATTCCATTTTACCCAGCACCTATTCACTCTCTTTTCCCCCTATACCACCTGCATCACTCCTTAGGGAAAGTCCAGGCAATAGATTTCCTACAGCCAAGGAAGTGGCAGAACAGCGGCAGTGCTCTTCGTCTTTGCATACTCAGTGGGAGGTTCCATTACAATACGACATTGTAAGAAACCTCGATTTGATTAGAAAGTACGGAATCAAAAAATGAAGATGAAATTGGGACCATCCACAAATTTTTTCCACTGTTCATTATTTTACAGATTTATGTCCAACTTTTATCACTTCGAATTGCAAATACACTTTTATGATTTTTAATTCTTTATAGTTCAAGGTGCTGCAATTTCGTAAAACTAATGTTCACTGTGTTGGTCTCCCTCATAGTCAGTAACGAATTTCTTTTTACATATCCTATAATAATGGAAAGTCACAAGTCTATTTTATTTTAATGTTTTAAACCAGACGCTCAAGTCCATACAAACTGAAATGATAAAATCAAACTCTACACTAATTAACTTTGACAAGAGCTTGAGAAATGTTTTGCTTTTTAGATCTGTGAACCATTCTTTAGTCAAAATCTTTTTTTGCAATTTTTGACATTTTGCGTGCTTCGTTGGAGGTTTCATATTGTTATGAATTGTTGAAAAGCAAGTAATTACTTTCACCACTTCAAGGTTAAAGGACATCATAAGAAATTCGCGTGAACATGAACCAAATGGCAGCTGAACAATGTGCTTCTTTTCGTCTGTCCGCATCACCCAGGTTCTGTCCAGAACTCCTCAGTTTGTGTTGCTTTTTTGTTTGCTTGTTTTCAAAGTAGTGAACTTTCGATTGGAGCAAAAAATCGAAAATGTTTATTTTTTTTTGCTTAACCCTGCAAGGACTTCAAATCCTTGGATTTTTTCAGTCATGACTTGCCGACCGATAGAGCCAGAGCGCTGTTCACACCCTCCAAAGAAGCAGAAAGTCTTCTAGCTTCGATTTAAATAAATTCGGGCACTTTTGAGTTTGAATTTTTTTGGTGCGATGTTACGACGGGAGGGAGGGAATTTTGGATGACGTCATCAGGGTCATCAGGGCCTGGGAAAAAAGTTCAAGTTGCAGTTTAACCGTTTTTTATTTTAAAATAAACTAGGCAAAATCCTCATCTTCAGAGCTCTTGATTGGCCATCTAGCGTTAGTGGTTGGCAAGTTATGGCCAAAAAATCGATAATTATTTAATTATTTTTTGTTTTTGCAGCAACGACAAAATCTTGAAAAACTCTCCAGTTGCTATAGGTGTGATGTCGGTGCATAGGATTAAATACAGCAAAGCTGAGTGCTGTCCTATGCAACAGTGGCGTAACCAGCCCAAAATTTTTGGGAGCAAATCTTTTGACTTTAGGCGACCAACCGTGTTTTGTTTGGGACACCACCTCTCAAAGCATAAAATGAGATGATATGCTAGAAATTTTTAGGGGGCATGGCCCACTTGTCCCTACGTGGCTACACCTATGCTAGGTAAACCAAAAAATTAACTTTAAGTTTTCCATGGTCTTGCAAAAAGCAGCTTGTGTTTGATCAATCTTTAGCTTTTGCTTTTCTGTCGCGCTTAGCTAAGCAGCTAACCATTGACATTTATATAATTTAAAACTCAGTGAAAGTGCCGATGCTCTAACTGTAAAAGTTGTGATGCTTTAGAAAAAGTACACAAAAGGAAACATTTCCAAATGATTGAAAGATTTATTGTTGTTGCAAGTGGGTCGCCCAGCAAGGTGTTTTTAAATAACTAAGTGTTTCATTTATATTGAGGATATTTCCAAGTAAAAATCCACAGTCCTTAATTTGCAGCAACCACAAACTCTTGAAAAGCTCTCTGTTTTGCTTTCTATGCAAACCTCACAGTAAGTGTATCAGCCTGCTTTTGTTACACATATGCTATATAAGGCGAGCTTTCTTAAAGTGACCTCTACTTGGTCTACCATTTAAAGCAGAAAGAAAAGTTTTTTAATCAACTTGCTCTTAACCGTGGTGCACTGCGCTTGTCAATGATAGTTTCGTTCTAGCCTCATTTTTCGCTCTCCTGCATCGACGTTGGACGAACTGGGAAAATGTGGAATGTTTGACAACATTACCCTTCATTGCTGAACGCACCGCTGCCACTCTACAACACATTCTGCTTAACATGAAGTGACAGTCATGGAATCTTATGGATTTCGCTGACATCTTTCTTGTTCCATCTACTTTTTGCAAAAAGCTGACTGGACTTTTCCATCAGAACAGTCCATAAACTACGCGAAGCAGAAACGACAAAAGCTGCAAAATCCCGCCACGCTCACGATGTGGCGGTGTATGGACACCTCGGCAGCTGGCGACCATCTACACTGCCGCGCCCAGCACTTGAAGCAGTCACTAATCTGCACTCAAGCAGCAATTAACTGTTCTGCCTGATCTGGAGCTGAATGCCACAAAGATTCTAATGTAGTGTTTCCCAAACTTTTCCTGATCGTGTACCATTTGTGGCTCCCGTACTGTCATCACATACCACCTTGTTCCAGGAAAAGTCAATGTGCCAAATATTATTCGATCAAAAGGTCATTTTTAGAAACCAACAAAGGAATTAGACTGCACAAAATTCAGGACTTTATTAGCAGAACCCGACAAGTAAAAACTATAGCTGTGAATGTATTTTATTGTGAAGATAAACAGAAAGTAGGCCTATTCGCATACCACCTTGAAGGCCTTCGTGTAGCACAGTTTGAGAACCACTGTTCTAATGAGTTCAAAATCAGGTGTTCCCATGTAGCTCCAAACGCAGTGGCCAGACCGAAGAGAGATTTAAGGAATGTACTCAATGTTGAGCAACAACTGCATCGGTTGACGCAAACACGAATCCTCATCGTAGTTGATCATTTCAAAGTCGACTGCACTGATATTCCAGGTTTTGTTGAGTATTGCTTAACATGGCCCGCAGTAGAAGCGCGAGTGTCACAATGCTGAAGGGTTCTAGTCAACCTTGAAAGGTGATTGCAGTTTTAAACTTCATTTCAAGGCTCTCACACAATATCAAATAACGCCGGAAACATGCGTTTTCAGTACAGCTGGAATGGAAATTTGGAAAAAGAGCTAGAAACTGATTCAAGCTTTGGAAGGGAGCTTTGCTCCACAAATTTCCTAAAGCTGGAAACCCGTTGCTGAGTGGAGAGGAAAGACTATTTATTTGCTTTTTAAAGTTTAACCTGTCTCTCTGAATGCTCGCTTCGTAAGCTATTTTAAGAGAACCTGAGTTTTTCTCATAACAGCTTTGAGACAATCACAAGAGTAACAGCCATTCTCACTAAAACATCCTCACTCTGAAACTGAACGTTAACCACAGATGTTTGTGAAGAAGAAGGAGCACTTTTCTTATTCGATGAAAAGTGAGATTATCTTTTGACGTCAGAGCTATGCAATGCTGAAGATACCGGAAATTTCTAGTCACAAGTTTACTGGCTGACCGCGCATGACTGACCACACACCGACATCAAACCACTTGAATTAAATGTTTTACACCAAATAGTTTAAGTGAGGACTATTCAACAACTGCATGCACCAAGATTTGAACTGTTTTGCTCATGAAATTATTCGACGGCACAAAACAGACTTCTACATTTGGAGGGTTTATTGTTTGTTATGGAACATCATAAGCCAAACGTTCCTTTACATGAACAAGCACTACTCAATCAGCTGCGCTGAAGCTGATACTGTTATCTGTGCGCAGTAACATTTTACGGTTTTGCTGAAGAACAAGGAAGACTTCGGTTGCAATGATTGTTTTACATTTGCAGTTGCTTCAGATTCGTTTACTACTGTGTCATCTATCGCCTTCTCTTCCGAGCAGTAAGTTGCCTCAGTCTTTGAGCTAGAGAGACATAATATCTGATGGTTCGTTAGCGCCAGGTGTGAAGTAACAATGTAATTGGACCTGATCTTAATCATAATAATCATTAGTACCAGGTTATGCGAACAATGGAAGCAAAATCGATGAAAAGACCGGAAAAAGCGAAAAAGCGGAAAAATTGCGAACTTTCATGAAGCATATTTATAAATCAAAGTAATGCAAATTATCAGAATAAATGTCTGTGCACTTGCTTCATTTAGATACTTCGAGGGATCTTTGACCATGCCTCCGTTTTGAACACGTTGTGAAGGTGATGTCGAAATCATAGGGGGGTAAGGAAAGACAATTTTCAGAGAGGGAGGTGACCGGCAGTCGTGAAAAATTTTATTCCCCTGGTTTCTGACGTCAGCAGTTCGCTTTCCATAGAAAGACAAACGAGTCCGCTCGTCGCTTGAAAATTACCAAACTTTTGTTTATGTTTTCCAAATCAAGTTAAGCCTATTTGCTCAGAAAAAAAAACGTACAATTTGCTGTTAAAACAGTCAAATCCCCCAAAAATGTCACCAACTCAGCTTTGTACTAATCATTAAATATGTTGTAATATCAGAAAAGCACACGCTGTGATGAAATGTAATAAAAGCGTTTTCATTTTAAGTTGAGTTTCATAGAAATGTTTTTCTGAAACTAACTTGTAACAACACGTCAAGTTTGAAAATCCAGTGTGTGCCAGGATCCCCTACCTCTTTCTTAGTGTGTGCCAGGATCCCCTGCCTCTTTCTTAAGACGTACATATAAAATTGCTCGAAAAACAAACGTAACTTTTGAGTGGCATTATTTTTCTTCTGCTTTGACGCCTTGTTCTTTATCTTTATCGGCAAATATTCTTTTTTAAGATCAACAACAATGAACATCTTTCGCCCCAAAGTAAGCAACGTCACGGGTGATCGCGCATGGGTTTAGTCCGGATATTAAAAGTTCCTGTTTTCTAAGAGATGCAGGTAAAGAGTCTCCTCAACCCTTTTTACAATATTAATGACTTAATGCAATTTTCTCTTATTCTTTGTGCACCAAGTCATGTGATATGGACCAAAGATCTAAGTTTGCTGCAAGCTGGCTCTACGTTCATGATTTAGCGATGATTTAAACTTGTACATATCTATATTCAAGTAACTCGTCTCCACGTAGATGAAGAGTTTGAATTCATCAGAAAAAAATCGACTCCACGTAACACAACCCATCGTCAGTCGTACAGCTATATTCAAATAGAAATTAAAAATTTGCTGATGGAGTTATATGGACCTTGAGATAAAAGGAATAATAAACACACATTGCTGAGACCTCACTCATCACGAAAGAAAAGCTACCCCGTATCATGTTTGAACTATGAGCTGTGTTCCTGTACGTTTTCTAAAATATTAGAATCTGGTAAGTTATTATTTTGGAACTATTGATTAATACTATCATTATAATATATTCGTTCAAGCTTCGGATGTGTGTGTAGGTCTACGTTTAATTTCAACTTGAAGTAAAAAAAATGGTGGAAACAATAGACTGAAATTTATTAGAGGTATTAAAATTAAGGTCTCGGCATTCTCAAGACGTTAATCTACCTATGGTCACGTGAGCAAGTGCTTGACGAGGTGAGGGGTTACTTGACCCCTACAAATACCGAGTTCAAACTTGGAGACTCATGCATCACACAGCAGAAAATCTTCTTCAAACATTATTTGAAACAGGACCAGTTTGACTTCTCACTCCTAAAGGAAAGCAACAGATGATTTTGCTCCAGGCTGCTGAATAGTTTAGTTTCCTTTTCGCTCCAGGAAATGGTCGCCCGATTAACCTTTCACCTTTTGCAGCTTTGCTATCATCTCAATTTGTTTCAATAGTGCAGAGGGGATGTTAGTTGTGTTGATGCAATCGACCAATCAGAGCATTTCTTTATCACACTCCCCATGATGTTCTGCTTGCTCTGAAGTCAGGAATGAGGTAAACAAAAAGTGTAATTAATATAGAAATGAACGCGAGCTGCAGCTTGTCTCATATCAACAGCACAGAGAAGTTCGTTCCTGGGAGCCCCCCCCACAAACCAATCATTCGGCATATTCGTTCACAGCCATATTTATCTTCGCCCCGTTAAATCTATCGCCGCCCGCACTTTGAAGTTATTTTCAGTGCCCTTCTGGTTGCAGACGACCAGGCAACAGCAGGCGTGCGTTTCTGTGTTGATAGAAATAAAAGATTAATCCTCTTCCTATAAACAAGACCATGCACGAATGCGAACAGCAGGTTTGTCACGAGCGACCTTTACCGAACCTGCAGGAGTGGGCGTATTTGTTTGTGTGGTCGTTGTTTTTTAAGCTGCAAAGAATGCTTTCTCGCCTGTTTGGAGTGGCTGATTGTTGACGTAACAATAGTATGACTTTAGTTAATTTATTAATTGATTTACTTGCTATTTCAGTGATGTAAATGAATATGTGTTGATGATAGTTGACGTAACAATAGTATAAAATAAAACGAAACATGTGAACAATAAGCGAATAAGCATAAGTGCAACGGTGATATTTCAATCGTTATGAGCGTGAAAACTGGTGCGTAGCTGGGAATAAACGATGTGTGGATGAGTGATGCAGAGACCCAAAAAAACTCTACCGTTGAACTTTGTTTCAGGGAAGAAGATATTGCAAATGATCTAATGAATTGAAAATGAGCAACCAGTTTCTTTCAACCCAAAAGTACTGCTGCCTATTGGTCACTTTTTCATGAATAGACGCCGGCAAAACATATTCAATGTTTCTAACAGGCTCACTCAAGATAAACGCTGCCACGCGGTCTGCAAATTTACAAAGTGCTGGCCTGCATTGTATCTTTTCTTTGTGTTTCTACAGCTAAGTGTTGCCTGTGCATTTTAAGATGTATTTTAGATCTTTCCTGCTCTGAAAATCTCAAAGAACTATAGACCTTACAGTTTCATCCGTGTATTCTGTGAAAAAGCTTTCAACGACTGAAAAACGGTAACTAACAATTCAGAAAATTTTCACATATGTTTCGGAAACATTGTCCTGCACGTATTTTCCCTTTTAATAGCGATACAAAACAATCTTATATGCAAAATAAACTGTTTATAGCAAGGAAGTAGCGCTACGGATGTTTGTTTATTTTGAGGAGTGTTGTTTGTGTTTATTTTTGCCTCGAGGTGGAAACGTGTTTATGATTCTGTATTGAAGGTAACGTTAACAAACAAGTGATATTTCATAACCCATTACGTTTGATACATACTGGCTCCACACCTGTGACATAAACAAACAAAATATGTTCAAGAGATAAGTTAATTACAGACTCGCTTCTGCACAAACAAGTTTGTCAGTAAAGTCCTCACAGACGGAAAAACATGACATGTGATCTGATGAAAAGTAATAGATATTAATCGCATGGACATTTCCAGCAAAGACTCTGCAGTATTGGAGTAAATTTACTTAAAAATTGTGCAAAGGCTTTTTATAACTGTTTTATTCGAAATGACAAAAGATCGCGAAAATTATTCAACACAATTCGCAGAAACTCTTTATTTCAAAAGAAGCAGCAGGAAAATCGTTTCTACAGAATGCATTTTTGTTACGTTCGCTACGTAGCAACAGCATAGCAACGCTAAAAATCAATAGCGGTGATTTAACGTCACTCCGATGAGAGACGCCTGACATTTTGACCCCAGGCAGTAAATTATAGCCTTGTCGCATGAAGTCGCAGCTGAACAAAAACCAGACTTAGTTCAACGAGGTTGACCACACAAGGGTGCTGACACCAAAACGAGGAAGTTTGACCTCAAACACCTTCTCTACATAATCTAGTGTGAAAGTTCTTTTGATCACGACTTTCTCAAAATACTTTAATTTCTCAACATCGTTAGTTATTTTCATCCATTAGACACACGATCTTCAACAGCCAACTTAATATTAAATTCTGAATCAATTTCGAGTTGTAATTAACGAGGAAATTATAGTAGAATATTAGAAACACAAGCGACTAATTTGGAGCGAAACCTGATTTGTTGGAAACGAAAAGAATCGATGACCAGTTAAAGGAAACGTTGGTCTGATCAAAAATATCAAACTCTCAATTTCATTCGACGTTTTTTTATTCAGAGAAGAAATTGACTATCCCAAAGTTTGTCCTCCCTTCAGAAGGAATTGCTCATAAAAGCCTTTTGTTTCTTACGGCAGGTATTTGCTGTTTACTTAATTCATCCAATTTACCACCTTACAAAGTGTCTTATCCTTTTGATGATGTGATGATTTTGGCGAGACGGATGTTTTTGGGTGAACAGTCAAGCCCTGCTCTTGACCAAACCTGATTCAGTTCGTTCAGAACTTGTTTGTTGGGCAAATAAAGAATTGATAGCATCATTTTAAAGTATTTGCCGCGGGACGCCGCCTAAAATTCGTATAAAAGACCTTCGTCGTTATTTTGTTTTGAAATTGAACAAATCGCTGAGGTTTTGTCTTTAAAGTGTGTTTCGATCAAAATTTAAAGTGTGTTTCTATCAAAATCAATTCTAATCAAACTGAATTTGCCAACACTAAAACCAAATGTCCATTTAGCAACTAAATTATCTTTATAATCTGTTTTCATTTGATAATAAAAAGATTTGAACATGTTCAAATTAATAAATACATTCGAGCAGAACGAAAACAAGCATTATGAGCAGCTGAAAAAGGGTGTGGATCGTTGTGAGGATGATTCTCTCGACTTTGTTTTATCCAAAAAAAACAAAATTAATTTTGTCGAAAACAAAAGTTTTGTTGTTTGGCAACGCCTCGCAGAAGTAAGAAGTGGAGAAGGTTTGTTGAGTTGGATCAACATTCCCAGAATGTCAGCAGCTTTGGTGAAAAAAAGCCAATTACCATGAAATGTTAAAACGGTTCGGAAAATATACTTTGCACCAAGTATGCGGAAGCAGCATGGGTGAGAACGGAACACTGAGGTCAACTCATTGCATGAGATGCAAAAATAACTTTCTGAAAATTGAAGAGGAATGGTACAAATTAAACAAACTGAGCTTTCTCTCGCCAGGTGCACTGTTTGCACACAAGACATGTTTGCGTTGCCTGTGGTGACGCTTACGTCATGCGACGTCATCAGCTTGAAAAATTCTCAGGTTCAAACCGTTCTATGTTGTAAGAATTTGTAAACTTATATAATCATCTGTTTATCATTAAATGTTGTATCAAAACTTTCCAAAGTTCGCAAAACCTCTAAACCAGGTGTACATGTGGTTCAGAGAAGCAAGAGAAAGATAAATGTAATGCTTTGCTCATCAAAGAAACTTGATTTAGATTTTTTTCTATCACTACTAAGTTTCCGGTGGAATCTGCGGCAACAGTTGAACTCAAACTGGACTTTTCTGTGATTGATGTAACTTTGGGTCAATAATATTTTTCGCATCTTTACAATGAGCCAATGTAATTTTTGAAAGATCATAAGACGTCAACATTGCAACTGGTGTGAAACTTTGAGATTTGCTATTCGTTATTCTTCCAACAGGAGGCATTTGAAACTGCAATGAAAACATTGTCTGGTCCTGTGTTTCAGTACCGCCCGCCACTCACTGCAACTCTTTTGCCGTTTGTCAAACCCAAAACTTCGTGGCAATGTTTGTCCCGGTGTCATAACTGACGTCATAACTGATGTCATAACTGAACTCAAAAATATATCCAGTTGCGCAACATACAGAGCTTAAGCAGTAAATCTACAACGAATGGATGATCAGAAAATTGATCTGCAACTGAACCTTGCCCGACGCATCAGTCCGAGAAATTATCTCAAACTAGAAAATTGTGGGAACTAATTCTTAGAAACTGAAAATTTTAGATAAAAACTTTCTTGAAATGGCGATTTTTTTGCATTCCTCAAATTCTTGACATCAGAAGAAGAATAAAACAGTGTTTTAGAGCATAGTGCAATTTGGTTGGGACAGATTTCATTGTTACGTTTTCAATTATCTCCGTGATTGCTGCCAGTTTCCTCCCCCTCCCACAACTTATTTTTCGCTCAGACCTCTGGATGGAAAACTTCCGTAGTTCGCGATGCAGTGATTTCTTTACGTCTGTCCGGCGCTGGAGAAGTTGATATTTACAGTTTTAGTGTAAAAATAGAAACATACACATTGCATCAAACTATCACATTCCTAGAACTTACTCAGTTCCTCATAAATAGAATTCTGTACATCTATCTTATGGAGATTCACAAAGCTACGTCATTCACCCTTTTAAGTGACGTCATCTCACGTATCCTTCTGTCACTTGTCGAATTTTCCAACAGTTAAAACCAATATTTTTGAAACATTGAAGGAAGTTTCATTTAGGTTTGAGATTATTGCTTTATTCCTTGTAATACAAAATCACACGTTTTCAAAACTGCCGACTGGGTCTAAGCAAAAACTGTGGAAATGAACTTGCGATTAAGTTGAATGCATCTTGTTAATCCCATCTTTCCACATTTTGCTTGTTAAAAAATTGTCGAATAAGGTAAGTGTCTTTTGTTAAAAAAGTTGTCGTCGAATCAGTTAGGTGTATTGTACTTCATTATGGTGCTTCAGGGTTCTTTAAATAGACTGACAACATGATTAATAGTTACGTAACAAAGAACGCCCAAATTAACACTTGCTTCATACATGATAATGGCTAAATTGTTCCACCTGCATTTCGTGACACAACCCGTTTTGCAGAAAGCACATGTCCGCTTTGCGTCGTTGATAACTATAAGCCGGCCCACTACGAGATGTAGCACTGAATAATATTGAATGACTTCACCGTAACTACAGCGTGCAAGCAACCAAACCATTCAGTCAGGAATTACGCACTTACTTTTCGTTTTTGTAGATTTTTCGACTTGAATAGAGTTGAAAATAACGCAATAAAAACAAATGAAGATGAATTACGCAGTCCGTTACAGTTTAAAAAAACATTCCTAATGTATTTTTCTTGAAACATATGAAGAGTTATTCGTTCATTTCTCCTCCATTAAACATCACTTCCTCTCTACCATTAAGTACTTTGTTCCTCAATTTTCCAGACTACGTATCCTTCAATTATGGGTCAGCAGATTTGTATACAAATCGATGATGAAGTCACTTATGTTGGGCTACAGTTAAAGAATTTCTTAACCTTCCGCTGAGAGCCATGGCCACTAATGGCATGCAAGGTTATATTGGACGTCGTGATATGGCAGACCATGGAAATTCCAGGAGCACCTGGAGCGGCAAGTTTGCGTGAATTGATCAACTGATAAACTTCTTGTTCATAACCGAACTACAGTTTGTTGATAGCAATCAACCTTTCGCTTCAAAATCAGGAACATATCCTGGCTGGTACATGAATTTACCCAGATGCCGAGGTTAAACGCCGTATCGAGAAAACAAATCGGCATGACATAGTGCTAAGATCATGGCATTTAAGTAAACCAGCAATGAGATATTGTTTAAGGTCAACATCAGTCAAGGCAGGAAGCAGAGTCACAGTTGTATCAAATACAACGTGAACGGTGAGAGAGTTGATTTCAGCCTTTCTTCCTCGAGCGATGAGAGATCTCTCATTCTGATCCAAACCGCGGTGTTGGCGGAAATGACCTGTGTGGCCGCAGGGTGGCGCAGTTCACAAGTTTCACATTAAAAGCCAGTGAAGGACTTTTTCGTAATTCTTGGCTTTTACTTTTGTCAAAACCTGTGGTGTTATCAGAATTTTTGCGAGTCTTTGTTGGTTTGCAAAACATGTGTTAACTAATAGCTTTTAATCTGCATTTTATTGTAAAATCTAGAAACATTTTTGCAGATGCACCTAGTTTCACGTATTTAAAGAATAGCATGAATTCAACACTTTTCGAAAACAACTTGAAGTACATCTGTGTACGTAGCATCTCCTCCCCACCGATGGAAGCTTCGCGCTTAGAAGCTTCTGCTTCTGCCCTTGCACCTGAGTAATGTTGACCCGAAGCAGTGGCGCGAATTTAAGGAACATTGACAAGAAAGAAAATGACATTTAACAGCTCTAGGTTTGCTGCAAGCTTTCGAGGAATCAGCCGACTGGGCTCTACTTTCTCTGTTTGCGATGATTCAAACTCCCACATATCTGTATTCAAGTAACTAGTCTCCACAAAGGTGACGGAGTTGAAGCCAGCAGCAAATTTTTGAAATAGAAAATCAATTTCACGCAACACTACGCTTCCTCAGGCCTGTAATCTGCAAGCAACGTTAACGGGTGAAACGTTGAAAGGCCAAAACAAGAGGAGGGAAGTAAACAAACTCAAGACTAAAATGAATAAGTCAGGACACAAGCTGCGACAAGTAAAAAACTGGAAAACACGTCGTTCCCCATTTAGAGCAATTATTTGATGCCGAAAATATTTTGGTTGTATCTTTGGAGCCCCTTGCGGTGGAATAGAAAAATATTCAGTTTTAACTTTTCTGTCTCTTCGCGCCGTTGATTACGTGTTTCTTAATCCATAGTATCCTATAAATCGAAATTTATAAGACGTATTGGTTGCATGGCTTTCAAAGGGTAATAAACATCGCATGAACTTGTGAAGTCAAGTTTTCGACGAAGGTTCTTGTCCAAAGCCATCACATGAAAATTTAAGCTGTATAACTTGGACTGACAAAATTTGATTCAGTCTACTTTTCCACAGGTAAACAAGAAAAGCGTCGACCCAACGCTGATCCTGACTCTGCTTCAAGGTTGAAAATGTTGCTGAGGAGGGGCTGAGGATGACCTCTGACCGGTGTTCCCTCTAAGTTGCGCATGCGCAGTACCACCAGATCATTTGTGCAGTGCTGCTATCTCATTCTCGCGCACTTCCAACATTCCCAATATAACATCATATATTCATCGCATAGCCTTTGTAACGCTTGACACGCTTCACTGATTGTGTGTCTACATGGTTGCGCAATTACATGCGAACAAAAACAAATTTGTTCAGCGTAACATTTTCTTAGAGTTAACACTGGTCGCTTCCCAGACTATATGAAGATATTAAATCTTTATTGACAAAAGTTTTGTTGCTCATGAAAACAGTATTTTAAATCATTATTTTTGTTTTTTCAACCGCTCAGGTAAAATGTTGGTGCAATTTACCACTGGCAGGATAGCAAAGCAATTGCCACTGTTATGTAATAACTCAAATGGAATTACGCTGATTCAGAATTTGCTACCATCCACAGAATTTGTGTCTGGCTACGACGCTGTTTATATCAACAGTGTTAACTAATTTAAGGAATGAAATTTTGCCTCCGGATATTTTTCCTACACTTCACACAATGTAGTTCTGGTGATGAGTGAACCAATCAAAACGTTAAAGCCTTCTGACCTTTATATTGCAGAAGCGAAGAGGTCGTTTCTTGTTCATTTCCAGTCGAGAAGTGTTGTAGTTCTTCCGATCCATCGATTTACGATCTCCACCAGTCTGAGTTTCATATAAACTTTGAAAGTTTAATTTATTCTGAAGGTAAAGCTTTAATTAAAACTAGAATCAATTCTGTTTCATTTTCACGAAGTCTTCGATAACGTTTCAAATCAAATTCGGAAGAACCTCATTCCAGAACTTTTCGAACTAAAATAAACTTTTTTAAACTCTGATTTTCTGCACAAACATTAGTTGAATATTTAAGAACCCCAACAAAAGAAACAAAAATTTATCTCAGGATCTTTTAAGTTACGATTTATTTCTACTTCAGTTGCGATCATATCAGGTGGTTCTGACCTCACCCACGATGGGAGCCTGACCCATGGTGGGGGGCCTCACCCATGGTGGGGGACCTCACCCATGGTGGGGGACCTCACCCATGGTGGGGGACCTCACCCATGGTGGGGGACCTCACCCATGGTG
>JGI24022J15233_10001062_pt1 | contig 21277 bp, 16 predicted proteins | sample Ectturendosymbi2_FD_15233 | JGI IMG/M metagenome (IMG submission 15233) | reverse complement strand
GCTGCTCGGCCCCGATCTGAAAAACACGTCGCGACGCGCACCTGATGAAGATGTCCTCCTGGCTTTGCTTTTTGGGAACAGAACAAAAATTAAGCATCCCAAAGCAAGGATCGGCGTTTGGTTTTGGAATGCTTGGCCGGTTTTCCAGATCTCTTATCTGTCGCCTTGCACCAAAAGAGTCACGAGTTTCTCTTTTGCTGCCCGATCCACGCTGTTTCGGCGACGACTGCACATTTGTCATAAACGAACAGCACGCCGGGAAGTTTAGCTGCGGGCTATTGGAAAGCTTTGTGAGTTCCTATGACCTTTGCCGGCGTAAAAAACAATCCTCAAAATATGGACGAAAAACACTATAAAATTTATAAAACAACAGGGGTAGACATTAAGCGGATGTACGAGTTAAATTTTTAAACACTGGGCATTGCTATGTGGGGGATCTCCGGATCTTGCCGACATCGAGGGCCGTTTACACATGCGAAGTAAATTCATCATTCTCGATCGATACAACGCTGGAAGCAGATAACAATAAAATATGACTAACATGGGTCAGAGGTGGGGTGTAATTGTGAAATCAGGTTTGCTATTGCTAAACACCAGTTGGTTTAAAACTGTACCCAAGCTTACATGCGACAGATGTAAAATCAGATGCAAATCTGTGGCGATAAAAGAACTAAGAAACGAGCTGAACTCAATGCTAAATAAATTTTGCATGATTTTTCCTTGTCTGACGTTGCTCATAAGTACCTCGGGCCTGTGACAGCATTAGCAGCTTTTTTCGCTTTCACAAGGGCTTTCAGCTCCGCCAAAGTTTTCGTCTTTTTTGTTGGAGGGGAAGGAGAAGACGCGACGCCCCACTTCGACGCGGCACCGGGCAAAGCGTTGTTCTGCAGAACAGCCTGGCTTCTCTTGATACCTGGGCACAAGCACGCTAAACAGTGACGCTTGAAATGAAAGCGTTGATCAAAAAGCAGGTGTAAAATCCTGGGCGAGCAACTACAGCAGCACAAAAATAAATTGATGAAATTACTTATGGAAATACGACTACAAAATAAAACACCACACAACCAGAGCAAATGAATATATTTTTATTAAAGCTGACCTGCGATTGACAGCCTCCCAGGTACAAGCGGTGAAGCAGAAGTGGTGGCAACTGTCGAAAGGCTAGACGTGGATCTGCATCCTGAAGAGCTGGCCATGCCCTGAAGTGACATGGTGGACTCGGAGCATCGGGCTGAACTGGTGACGTCTTGCGACGCCGATCGGTTGCGCGGAGTGCGCCGAGTCAATCCGATCTTCTCCGAGGCCGCGGAAGTAGTCGGCAAAGCTGCAGCAGCAGCAAGAGATGAATGAAGGCGACAAGCTTCGGAAGACGTCGTGACGTTGGAGGAAAACCTTTGCAGCGCCGAACCTCGCGTCTCGTCGTGCTGCGCAGATGGAGCGCTTGCTGCGACGACTCGAGGGCACGTTGCGGGAACAGCGGTGGCTGACGACGCGTTCAGGGAGGTGGGGGCCGATGAGCACGACGGGGCGACATGTGACGTGTCCGTTTCGCGAGCAGGCACCTCAAGCCGTGATGAATGAGTGGATGGTGAGAAAGTTATCGACTTATCTCTTTGTAACCTGAAACCGAAATCTCAGGGTGTCATCGGACAGTAGATAAAGCAAGGCGTGAAACTGGCCACCACACATCGGCAAGACTGCGGCCCAAACTAGTTTCTTTGAAAGGTTAAACAAAGAAGAAACATTTTCCCCAACTTGATAATTTTACAGTTTAACTAAGCCACAGCCAAAAAGAGCTGTCGGTGGTGGATTTATGCTTGAACTCCAAGCACGGAATGTTAACAAATATATCATGAAATTGAACAATTCTGAACGAATCTGCACGATCAATACTTCATATTGTTTAGGCCAACAACAGGTTGTTTCCCGTCCATTTTGCCACCGATGTCGGGCTAACGATAAGTTGCATAGCTCAAGCTTCTTTTCAGCTTGAATGCACTTATTTGCATGAAAACACTGCCCCTTCCAACAAACCACGATAGCGCGAACAACCAGCCACAAGCTCCCACAATACAAACAACTGACCGATAGAAAAATAACAAAGGACTGGAAAATTATTAAAGGTGTAAGTATCAAAAGGCACATGGACTAAGTATTTCCATATTGTGTGCTCTGCTGTTCTTATTACGTTAAACAAATTCGAAGTTTACTTGGGAAACGATGTGACAAATTTACTTTACCTTACTTCTACCGAGGTTTCCGATCGCGTTTCCGTCAGTAACGGGCTAGCTCTCTTGATCGTGGAAAAAAACGCATTGGTTGGTTTTGAATTTCCACCAGTGAAGGTTTCGGGCGTGAGAGGCCGCGCACAGATGCTCAACACTCTTTCCTGGTCACTGTTGTTTGAATTGTTCGACGGTTTGATGATCTTAAATGACGCTTCGGTTTTCGGAAAGCCGGACAGAATTGACGTGGTTGTCGTGATTGAAGAAGTGGTGGAGCGGTTGTCAGACGCGGCCTATGGAAGAAGTTTCGTGAAATTCGCAGTCCTGTTTAGTAACATAAGCTTGTGCGGCAACACGGGTGCAACGGTGGAAGCATTTAATCCTCTATATGTTCTGAAGTTTCACACAATCTGCAAGAACAACCCTTAACATGGCATCGACGTGCTTAACATAAAATTACGTAACTTCGCCAGTGTGGTCGAAGTGTGATGAAGAAATTTAATGGGTCGGCGAAGTGACAGCTCTAGACCACCGTTACGGTCATACAGGGTCGCCAAAACGGTCTTCACTTGTTTAAATCCCCCAGGTTCTCTGTGACAATCGCTGGATATCACACAAAAATGGTTACCTTTCGTAGGCCAAAAAAGTGGATGCTGTTTTTATTGGTCGAGCTATGCGATCTTTCAGGGATTACAGTTTAAAACGCCTTAAATCATTACTTCACACTTTTCAAGTGAGTCCAAAAAGATGGGCCCTTATTTTTCACAAGTTACTCAGTAAATAAGAACACTGTTGTTGTCCCAAACAATCGTTTATATCGTCAAAAAGTATTTAAATGATAAACCCCAAAGCATGATACGCGATAATTTTTTATGCTGTTTCGGCTATTTGCAGCGAGATCAGACAATCACAATGTCTGAAACGAATACACCACTTGTAGAACGGCTCTTCCAACACTACACTAACAAGTGACAACCCAAATCCAAAGACAGGTACGCTCTGCAGATTCTCGCACCTGCCCCGGAACCGCGCGGGTTAACCCGCCACGCAGAGGACTTTTAACACCTGCGGATTCGTGGATTGCACTGGCAACAGTCCTGAAACTGGTTTTTCGCTTTGGAGGCGTCTAGGATCTTGCTTCAGCAATGAGTTTTCCATATTGCGTTCCAATTTTCATTACTGCCTTTCCTTTCAATGCTGCCATCAGGCGTTCAAGAAATAAACTTGTAACAAAAACAGACCAATTTTGCACAGCCCAGCGGCAAGTCGAGAACTGTGCTAGCGAAAGCGATCGCGTTTGTGATTGCTGGGCAGTTCTCACGCGGAAAAGAAATACCGGACCGTAGTATTATTAATAAAGACCAGCACTGTTGATATTATTCAACAACAGAGGCTGGGAAAAAGTTCGGCACGTACATCCTGAAGTTTAACGAAGTGTAAAGCATTGTTTAGGTTAGAGTATTTTATATCTCTGTTTCTACTTCAATAAGCACCAAAATAGGGTGCATTTATATCAAAGGGACGACACAGACGGTTGGGGGGAAGTTACCCTAAACTGCCCCCTAGATCCGTCACTGGGTCAGCATTGCGTTCAATTGCTGTGGCATTGCCCATAGAACAGCGGACTGCTCAACCTGTAGACAAGGTAAACGGAACAAGACCTCTTTAACAATAACGCATGCACAAAATGTCTAGCAGCTGGGGAGATCAAATCTAGAGCCTAAACTGCCCGTTTAACGTTGTTGCTTGCAGTACGGAAACTACATCGCACGAGAGGGTGAGCAAAACAGTGACCCAGTCATACGAAAACTTTTGTGGTGAAACCCAGTGAAAGCAGGGATGAGCTTGTTGAACGACTTGAATTATGTTCAAACGTGGACATTTCCTTATTACTTCTACTGCGTGGACACAATAAGTAGAAATAAAAAACAGAATTCTTACGGAGTTTCTGTTGTGCGCAGCAAAATTCCCGATCGTTGAATTCACCAAATTGCCTCTAGGGCACAGAACTAACGTAGACGATGATCTGGTGCATGGCAATCGTCCGAATGCTGCAGAATTAAATTGCAATCCATTAGTAAAGCAACAGCAAAATAAACGAATAAACTTGCGTTTTTTTTCATACCATGAGGGGTTGGTGCGGCGATGGTGGTCGGTGTCTCGTTCTCCTGCAAAAACCTTACAAAGTTTAACGAGTCTCCTGACGACAGTAAAAAACACATATTTTCTATATTTTCAACTTTTTCACATTGCTTAGAGAAATACGAAGTGTATCAAATGCGTCCTATCGAAAACCACCACAATGAGGACAACCTACCAAGCACCGCTGCCACGGTGTAGATGTATATGAGTGATCCAGGATGGCGGAGCCCAGCTTGTCCTTCCTGATGTGCAGAAACTTTTCGCCGTGCTCACATGACCCGTTCGATTCGTCACCGTCATACCACGTTGTTCTGTGCGTCGCCACGGTAGCAGCGTTCTGATTGGCACGTCGCGCTAATGCCGACAGCACTCCTGAAGGCTTCATAACGATGGATGCGGATGCGACCGCCGGCACGTTCGCTGATGCCGGTCTTTGCAGCCGAACTCTGGCAAGTTCGCTTGGTTGAAAATTCGAGCCGGACTGCGTCTTGTAACTGCGCAGCTTCGAAATCTTAGAGTTTGCCAGTTTGGTTCGAGCAATGCGATCGGCGTACGCGTTTCTATTTTTCTTGTAAGGGTTTGCGAACGTCCGCAAGTATCGGCTGTTGACCGTCGACTGGGTGCTTTGCAGTCGATGGGGCACGTGCTTGTAATCCTCGTCGTCGCCGCTTATCTCAGGGGAACAGGAATCCAGATTCTCCTTCGTGTCGTTCTCTTGAAGTTCTATCGCAACGCAACGATGTTAAACCCTTGCTGAAGCAAATCTCAGCTCATCCAGCACGGATGAAATTTTCATACGATATCGAAGTTCGAGTGAAACATCTTTATCCCAAATTCATGTACCGTGGAAAAATCGTACTAAAAAGCCCTGAAAATCGGCGGAGTCAAAGTTTTACGATACTTTTGAATTCAAGTAAGATGATTACACTTAAGCATAGCACCGACGTCTTTACGGGGTGGCGATAGCAAGTTTCAAAACAAAATAAATCCACAGTCCTTATTTTGGAACTTTGTCGCTATAATCTAAAATAAAAAACTGAAGGATTGACACGTCGTCATTTCACTTTTGCCGTGACGTACAATTTTCGGTAAATTCTCAACATTATCATACCAAGCTTTTTTTCGACAATTCGAACCGACACTCCCAAGCATGGCAGATCATTGCATATACTTGACCGCACAAACATTGCTTAAAATGACCGAAATGTTCAAGCTTCCCGATTTCAGCAATCAAGAGTCAAGTCACAAACAGCCCTCCCCAAATGTCTATCACCACTAAATAAGAACCTTGACACAAACAGTGCAAAACCGTCTGTAAACAGACAGTATGCAGGTAAGATCTACCGCAAATCGCGATCTTGTTAATTTCAAAACAGGTGTAGATTTTCCCGGGAGAGGAACTCCAGACAGCGCTGATCAGCTCGAGGGTTCACTACTTAGGATGTGAGGTTCAAACTCTGCGCGTCGCCTGTCTTCCAAAACTAAAACTCGCTTCAGTCACTAGCAAGCTGCAAACCTCGACTAACGTTCTACTCGACACGACACCACAGGCGAGGTGCACTCCAGTGACACAGCACACGGAACTTCCTACTGTGCGAGTTCTCAGCGATAACATGCAAACAAAAGGATGGGGTGGAGGAAAATACAAAAGTCAAACATCGTCACTTCGACAATCTACCATACAGTACACCTGCAGAGTACAAAAACGCTGCCAACGTATAAGCAGTTCAAACACTACTTGCAACTCAGAGTTGCCTACGCTGGCCACTCCGTCCGTCCGCGCTATATTCGATCACGAGACTGGTCCCCTCAGTCATACTACGTATGACGTTATAATATAAAACAGCACTTCCTGTTCTTTTACCAATAAGAAGCGGTTATTCTCCTATCTTCTCACGCAACAGCGCACCTAGCGCTTTTAAATTCTGGAAAAATCTTACAATAGGGTGTCGTGTGAGCTCTTTAGGCTGTTCTCACGCTCGTAATCAGCGCCACAATCACAAACCTAACACCCGCTTTCCTATCAATAGAATAAACTACAACTTTAACAAACACTTCTTGCGTCGCCCGACTATGGGGTGGGTCTTTCACACAATAACTACTCGTTTGCTTTGCTTATCAGTGGCCGCACGAGAGAACTGATAAGGCTGACAGTAAATTCAGTTGGGTTTCGGTTAATACTTCTAAGCCTTGAAACACAACATACAATACTTAGATCAAGATTTTTGACAAATTTACGCAGCGTGACATGTTTTACTTAAGTCGAAGTCGAAAAAAATGGATGAGACCGATCTAAAAAAACACAAGTCACCAACTTAACACGACAATCTATGACAAAAATTGATGAAGATACATAGATACCAGGTGAATGCTCTATGATCCTCAAATATTCTGACCGAAACGCACGAATATTGACACAAAATGACGTATTTTACAGTACAAAATTATTTTTACGCTGGACTTCACTCCCCAAATGTCAGATGATATTTCCAACGTATTCAAAGACACATGGCCTCCAAACTCATGATGAGTCTTTTAACTATGCCTGAGCGAAGCCTACCATGTACAGTAACAGATGTCAAGCGCACTGCATACTCGAAACACAACACCTCGATCAACTCACCGGGTTTCAAATGAGCGAACTTTGCCAACTGAGCTTCCATACCGAAATCCCTCACTTCGTGCGGATCGGTGCCTCTGCTCCTCAGTCTTTTGTGAGTAATTTGCCTGAAGAACATATGACTGCTTTCGCATATAGACAACAAACTCGGCTAGTTGTAGTCGCGACTGTTGCAGGCGTTGCTTTCACTTTATTCGTGTGAAAACAAACCATATTCGATTCGGCAATCGTGTTTTTCGCAAGGTGAACTCAGCCTTTCCACGTTTCGACTATCACGTGGACCAGGCTAATCATCAATCGTAAGCGATTACACTTTGAAAAGGCTTGATTAGGAAATTTGTAAGTAGTTTGTTGCTGGTGACGACTTTGCGACGCTTGAAAATAATTTAAGCTTGTTTCATATAATGAAGCTATTCCTCCAAAAAAATACCACACGAAATGTGTGGTATTTTGAATCACATGTAGCGAAACATACCTGACTGGGCTTCTAAGCAGGCCCATAGCTAAGTTTCAAGATTTAGGAGGGACAAAATACGTTATCAGGGAGGCAAGATTTTAAAACAAATTTTTCTGGGCACAACAAAATTTGGGGGCCACAAAAAATATTTGGCGAGCACTGCCCCCAAATGCCCCCCGTGGCTACGGGCATGATTCTAAGCAGAATGTTGCAAAAAGTTTACAAAAAACGTCCTAACAAAACCATGCACTTAGACTACACAGAAAACACAAGCTCTTAAACAAAAGTCCGTCACAACAGCGCACCCTGCAGGAAGGCATTACGAACAAGAGCGTAACGATGCAAGTAGATGGCACACACGTACATGCCCAGAATCTTGTTGGATGAACGGTACGTGCATTCATATGCTTTTTAGCTAGCATTGTGGGTAAAAAAAGACAGGCAAGGGGTTTATAGATCACCAAATCCCATCCAGGATATGAAGGATTTAACGTGGAATCAAAACGTACGTATGCGACTACTGGCCACTGAACCGAATTTCACAGAAAGTTTGAAAATCCAATTTAAAAGCCATGGTAGCAGTGTGAATTGTGATATTGCAAAGGATGGTGAAATGATGAGATGGTAGAAAAAAAACGCGCCTAATACAACCATTTTACTAAACTTCCACAACTAAAAATCAGACCATCAGAATGAGTGTTCTGGTAATTATACAAATGCGAAACAGAGAGATAACACACAGTACAAGTAACATTCAGATGGCTTTTACAATACATTTGATCGCTAAAAAAACATGCTAGGCTTCATGCCGACGTAGCAAATACACATATTTCATTGCAAGTGAAGATGCATCTATTTTAAGTGAAGTAACATAAGAAGGTAACTAACTTTTGACCGTAAAATTCTTCAAAAAACTTTTCCTTCCACGGATCAATCTTATTCCGCTCCTTGGCTATTTCTTGAGCAATGCGAGATTGAGCCTCTCTGGTGAACTCACCATCGGTTAACCTTTCCCTCCACTCCTGAACAGGATAATGCATGAAGCTCTTTGATCATAATGATAACATCCACGAAAGGGAACTAACGTATTTTTTCATTGCTTTCTGGAATAATATACCTTTTCTGTAGTCGTCACAAATATTTTTGCGAAGTAATGAAAAACTTCACTTTTGATTATACCCAAGAATATAATGTCTAATTTACAATTCTTATGCTTCACACTTTTCACCAACGGAAGCTTCGAAACATTGGTCATACCAGGGAAAAGACACGGGGTTTTCATTTTTGCACCACAAGCAAATCGTTACTAGTCCGATAACACAACGTAAGCAACCTTGCAATTTGAGTTGCTACGAACCTGGACTGCTTGGGTGAAGAACTCGTTCGTGAAAGCCGTCTCGGAAGGCGCAAGAACTTTGTGCTCGCCGTCTTTGCTGCTGTCGACGACCCGATCGCATTCAGGCAATAGACCGGTCAGCTGGTAACGGTAAGACGCAGGGAGAAGAGCAAACGTATCGCGGTTGACGAGAGTCTGGAACACGTACCGCTTGGCTGATAAACAGCGGTAAAAACTGATGGTTCTGATCGTTACAAGAAATATCGGTTATAAGCCCAATTTCTATTTCAACGAAGCGTTGCTGCTTCAGTTGTCGTTTGTCTCGACTGGGACGCCCCACCGTTTTCCGGAATTTTAATGAAACTGTTCTTCTGGGCAAAATGTTTGGGGCAGATGAGTAAATGTAAGAAAAGCCCCAATACATGTGTTCACGAAGCTACGGAGACCCTTTCTTCACGAAGTAGTATCTCCTAGCACAATTTGATAAACCATTTTACAAATGTCAATAAAAATTTCATACGCTCCAGCAGCCGAACGTATTATCCCTCTCTGTGACGTACAGCAGTCAGACAATGCGACAAGCGTGTTTTGAGTATGTCCAGCAACATGATAGCCAGTCGTGATCTAATGGCTCTCTGCCTCCTCGACAAATCATTGGCATTATTCTGCTAGTCCACGCTTATTTCGCAGATAAATTGTTCGTCACTGCACGCAGCATATTCGCTGCACTACGCGTTGATCCACCGACGGAGCGAAACTGCACCTGGTCTTAGTTTAACTGGAGCGATGATGAGCCATGCTAGTTGGTGAGATGAAGTACAAGTTTCTAGGGACTTGCCTTGCTGGTCATCTTTGCCGTATGGCGAGGCAGGGTGCTTGCGCGTTTTCATAGCGACGAGTCCACTCCCGCCAATAAACGGACGGAAAAGTCGACTACATACATCAATTTCCTATAGGGACGTTAGTCAGAAAACGAACAATCGATTTATGCGTTAACGTTGTGTCACTTGCGAACCACTGATATGATAACGCTATATCACTTGCAAGCCACGATTGTGGTAACGTTGTGTCACTTTCGAACCCTCCAATTCTTCGACACACTTCAAGTCGAGTCATCCGAAAACAATTTAACCAGAGTCATTTGATAATTAATGAATGATCCGAGTTGCATTTCCCATTTTTTGAAAGCGACTTAGGCTTTATCAGATGAGAACATCCACGAGGATTCTTCCAATCGTTTTGGAGTGTCCATTTCAAAACGGTCGGTGACCCCCAAAATTTGGAGTCGGTATTCGCGTCATTTATTTCGTTAAGAAACGCTGTTCACTAATGGCTAACACCCCAAAAACTTTGAGTTTTACTCTGAGAGGCAACGTTCAACACACCATCGGCCTATGTCAAAAACTAATCAAGTAGGCTACACGCACCCGCATGTTTGCGTTGACGAGAATGCTGTTCGGCGTTTCCAGATCGAGCGTCGACTCGAGTTTGGCGGCACCGTCATCATCGTAGTCGTTGTACGGAGATGGGCAGCGCGAAGACCAAGAGTTGACTCTCGACACCACCATCCGGTGCTGGCTCACATGCCGAGATAAGGAACCGGATCGGGTGGCGACCGGCGACGAATGCCTTCTCGACGAACCGACTCCGGCACAGTCGTCTGTGGAGCGGTCAGCGTTTAAAACAACACTGGCGACATTTTTGTTCAAAATAAGGCAGCTATATAAGCCGGCGACAAGAACCACGCTATCACAACTGCGGCAACAGCTGCCGTTCGATTCCGCGGCTGTAACAAGAACACAGATCCGAGGCGGCTGCGGAGCAGACTGCACCTTTGGGATGGTGACGTGGACGATATAATAAAACCGCACGAGCTGCTGTGTTTCCATTCGAGAACACCACCTGACAAAGATTAACGACTCAAGACCTTCTTCGAAGTTTTCATCGCATCTTTTGCTCTGATGATGGTTGAAAGCCATCCATGTTTGTTACTACAATTGTCTTTGTTCTACTGGCATAAACTGTTCTCAGCCGTTTGTCATTTTCTTAATCAGGCTAAAAATACTTCCGGCGAAAATTTTCAGAGTTGCTTCAGCTCTAAAAGCCACAGGTATGTTTGGTCAGGTGCCTCACCTGCATATCACTGAACTGACTTTCAAGTTTTGAACACTCGGGAATCAGAAAAACAATCATGAAATGTTACGTCCCACGTTACCAACGACAAAAAATGTTTTTCTGCAACTGGACAAGGCTTCTGGTAAATGCTGGTTTTTCGAACTACTAATGAACTCATGTGACTCCTTCAAGTTTAGCAACACAATTCTTATCTCTGTCAAAGTTTCTGTGAAATGCAGTTCGAACGGCGGTCACCAGGTTCATCAACCAACGGCACACTCACACATTATTACTTCAAAGAACAGGAAAAGATCCTCAATGTTCCTTGTCAATGATTCCTCTTTGCACTTCGAGTGCCTTTCGATATTTAATCATTTTGGCAATTTAATGATAAATGGTGTTAATTTCCTGAATACAATACATGTCATTTCGCCAACTCCCTAATATTAAGTTCACATGCTTCATGCTAAAACCAGGATCGTAGGGGCAGCGATCAAACCGATGGAATCCTCACTATTTACAGAACAATCAAGACCCTGTTGAAAACGATCCCACTCGTTGAAGTTATTTTTTTGATTTCAGCAAGCAAGGTCATATCCAAACAAAAAAGAATTTTAGATTCACAACGCATTTAGAATTCATTAGCAAGTTTAATCTTTGGCCATTTGTCCTACAACATTTCCTGTTTTTTCGAAGTAAATAGAGTTTTTGAATAGCTCAGGAACTTACCAGAATCATTAAGTCGATGTTTTCTTCTGAAATTGTTCCTCATCGACTGAAAAACGACAAATACAATACAATGTCAAGAATAGAGATAGACCGATATATCAGCCTGGCCGAGATATTTGGGTTTGCCGATATATCGGTATCGGCCAAAACGGCTGATTTTATCGGCCTCAGTAGGTGTTGGCAAAACGCTGTTATACTCCTCACGCATCCAGACAACTTGCTCAAGAAGGCACAACAAAGCAAGTCAAGACAGTTATCTTGCAGCAACGTTAGCAGGTGCGTTTTCGTAAACAAGCAGACAAGATGAACCATGGAGCACACGTTAGCCGTCGCAGCCAAAACAAAAGCATCATGATTAATCTGATTAATTAAAAATCATAGCAAAATATTGAAATTGCTACAATTTAAAAATTTTAACTCATAAATCTTGATTTTTGAAGTTTTTGAAAAAAAAGTAGTTGATAATGAAGTAGAAAACAACATTTAAAAAATTTGAAAATATCGGTTTATCAGTATCGGCTATCGGTCCATGAATGGCCGATATATCGGTATCGACCCCAAAAAAACCATATCGGTCGATCACCAGTCAAGAATGAAAACATTGACCAGTCTTGATACAAGGAATGCTCATGTGGTCAGGTAAAAAAACTTGCCAGAGCTGAAAAGTTCGCAAAATACATATGTCCCAAAACGAACGCCAAATCTGGAAGCANTTTGTANTTAATTGCTTTAACTGGACTTTGAAAGAAGTTATGTGTTTTAGCATAGAACCTTGCATACTGGTAAAAAAAATTTCAAAGAGGCCGAAAGCGCCCGAAAAGTGGCAATGGCAAGCAAATTGTAACAGATGGTTGCAAACTAGCTAAAAACCTTGCAATCTGAGTGGCCACAGATGGTAGGTAGCTTTCCGAAAGGAATCTTAGTTTTTTCAAGACTTCGGTAATCTGAGTGGCCACAGATGGTAGGAAGCTTTCCGAAAGGAATCTTAGTTTTTTCAAGACTTCGGGTTGGGAAAATGGTATGTCTATGTTTATGGAGAAAAATTTTAAACAAAAGTGAGAAAAGCACTTGGTGCACAGCGTATTTTTTCAACTCCACAACTTCAGGGATCCACACCAAAAAATAGGCATTCGCAGAAAACATTACATTAACTGGTTAATCGACGCAAGTTTAAAAACTGATTTATGGACCAAAACTGCGAGTACGTCATTAGGTTTGAATATTTCAGACAAACACCGCATTGTTAGCTATGGAACACTCACATATTTTTTATATCATGACTGCACCTCAAGTTTTTCGAGTAGTGTAAAAGTATAGACAATGGTATTCACTTATATCGCGAATAGTTAGTAATTTTTAAAAAATTTTGATCCCAGCAAAATATACCAATTCCATCCCTTTGTTAAGACTACTGCTCAGCGTTTACTTCCAGAGATTGTACAACATCATAATGGCCCACGATTGTGGCATAGCCCACATCGGGGGTGTAGTGCTAAAAGAAGAAGTATGGGAACGCACCCAAAAAACTAACCATTCTCAACAGCATTTCGACTCATTTTCGAATCAGTTATATCAAACAACAATTAGACATAGGTTATGCCATCCGTATTAATTAATTACACATCGCATTACAGACGTGCTGCTAGTGTTAATTATCAATGGTGAATTAGGGCAGATATTTACACCAATTGATAAGGTGTCCCTTTTCAGTGACAGCGCCTCTATTCTTACCTTTTCACAAAATATTTCATGCAAATAAGGGCAGTGTAAAGAAACTTTCAGGGCGAAAGATGAAAAAATTGAGGACAATTAGGGCAATACTCTCGTTCAGCAGATGCACTAAGTTTCTTGCTCTGTGAAAATTGACAGTAAGTGTTACGCTACATCTGGAGATGGATTAAATAGCTGTATATTTACCCCAGAGTGAAAATGTTACTGTGCTGTGGGCCTGATTTTCGACCCTGAACGCCAAATCTATATTTGCCCTGCTAACGATACTGGCCATAATACTGTTGCTTATATCAATTTTCAATCTTTTTCCCAGGCGCATTGAACGAAAACCAGCACGAACGTATTCAACAGGGTAGGCGGTAATCCTTTCTGCAATTGATGCAAGAAAATGGGTCAGAGCAGATTCTAAGGGGACAGCCATAGCTTCAGAATACAACAATTTGTCGGACCGCACTTTGCCACCACTAACTCGCACCTTGGAAAATCCAGCCATTTGTACCTTGGTTAACTTTTTCAGTTGCGCATTCGAAGCAACTGCTCTTTTGCCTTGTATTGCGAATGTGTGATGTTCTCTAGCGAAAGAATCGTTCGACGGTGGTGCAACATCGGCACAGGTTGTCATATCAACAGCATCTGCGAAACGCAATAAACGACCAAGACATTCATGTGAAAAGTCATGGTCAAAACACGTGCAATAGTTTTGTACTTTTTTAGCCTAAGGTTTATGTAAACGATTGTATAAAAGTCAATATACATTGGACTTAAGACATTAGTGTTTCTTTCCCACTATGAACATTTAGTAGCCCCCTAGAAGCTCCTAGCAACCCCAACAATCACTCATAATCTCAACGTTGCTTGATAGTCTGTGCCCTAAAAATCCGCCGTACCTAGCCACTAGAAATAAGTTTTACTGAACATGGCTGAAACGTTTAAGCAACGGTTTCACACCAAGCCAGTCGCACCAAAATTAACACAATTTACATTAACCACCTAATCCAAAGTGCAACACGCCAAGTTTTTCGTGGTCTTACGTCTTGCCTCCAAAAATCAGCCGTTTTTTTCAATACCGATAACTGCTTACTACACTTCAAGGAGGTAATTAATTTGCCCTTTTCATTAAACAGCACACGTGATGCAAGAAATGCAGTAATCAGCATGGAACTATAAGACATTGTATATGTTTGAAAAATAATATGCCCTGAAAATAAAACTTTAGTGTTGGCAGTAGAATGCAAGCCCTAGGCCCAACACTCCCTTTGTCATCTGGTTGAAAAGTAGTTTAAATTGCTTGATACCAAGGTATCGTGTCTTGTTTGCTGTTGAGCTAAGCTAGGTGCTACTGCCTGGTGCTACACACTCGATGGAATCTTTTGGCATGTTTCAGTCACGCCAAAAATACGAAGAAGGTTCCCTACAAAAATCAAAGCATTGTAGACCAACAGATATGAAAGCTCTCTACAAAATAAAAGCCTTGTTTACCAAGCTTACTGAGTAAAATATCTAATTGACAGCTGTTGGTATGCTGAGGCCTAATGAATGTATGGTAGGCTGGAAAGCGATTGAGGGTAAAGTTGCTAAAGAGACACTGGCAGGCCTGACTAATGGCAGTTTAACAAGAACTTTTGTACTTGGCCTGTCTCCTGGTGCATGGACACTCAACTTGGGACGTACCTGTGAAGTAGGTGATGGTACTGAACACTTTAAACTCAAGGCTGAAAAGCTCATGGCATTTGGTGGTGACTGGATGCAGAACAGGATTACAGAGCACATGGTGTTCGTTTTGCACCATGCCAACTGACAACTCACCCATAACGCAACTTTGCAGTCGGCAGATGAAATGCATGGTGTGATGATGGCTAAGTTGCTGAGTTCTTAGTTAAGTCAGTGAAGAGAACTCGTTAGACTCTGTTACAACAAATTTCGCGTTTCATTCTGTAGTTTTCGCACTTAGCATCTCATTGCTATTTTGAGTTTTATTCCTGTTTCTAACCCAACAGCTCATCAAAATTTTGCCTTTGAACATTGATCTTCAAGTTACAATGATCTGACTGACAACAGTGCAACAGTGTATGACTAACATCCAATAAGTAGATCCGAGTGGGAAAGCAAAGTGGGTAAATGCAACAAAACACCTTTACCACCAAACCTCTTTCTTTGGAGAAGGCTGCAGGGCCAGCAACCCCTAAGAGACATTGAACAGGGTTCCCACACCTTTTCAAAAACCATTTTTCATACTTTTTCAATACTAAATGAAAAGACTTTAATACCATCACTTAGCTTCATTTTTCAAAAATTTCACTTGTGGAACACAAAGCAGAAACATCTGCAGAACTGTCATCAGTGGTAGTGAAGAAAATTTGAATGAACAAATGGTTGAATTTATAATTTCCATGCTTTTTCAATATTGTATGTACATTTTGGCCAAATTCAATGCTTTTTCATGGTCTTGAAAACTGATTTCACAATTCAATACTCTTTCAATACCATGTGGGAACCCTGTATTGAAATACCTCATGTCTATCAGCAACCTCAGGTAGCTGAAATTGCTAATATAACTACCTTTAGATTAGCAATCTAGACCAGTGGTTTTCAACTTTTTTTGTATCGCGAACTATAATAGCAACCCACTATAATCAAACAACCTCCCATCTAAAACTCAAATGAAGCAAATGTAATACAGCTGTGTGCGTAAAATATCTACTCGCAACCCCTGAAATATGGTTCACAACCCCATGTTGAAAACCACTGATCTAGACTTTCTATGACTAGTATACAATCATCTCAGTTTCACAGAATACCTCAAATGAGTTTGAGTAATGACTTTCACTCAACACATTTGGTCTATTTACTTTTCCAAAAATTAAAAACTTTTCCAGTATGCTTCAAAATCACCTTTCTGCTCAGAAAACACTTATTCAATACCCAAGGCAAAACACCTCCCTTTAAAACATGGCCCTTTTTGGGTGTGCTAATTTTTTTAACCCTTTATAAACTTACAACAGGTCTTCGAGAAATAATTGAAGAGGAACACTTTGGAATTGATGCAAACACTAATAGGCAGTGAAACATGGAAAAGTTTACTTAAAAATTTAGAAGACACACATTCCAAAAACACTGTTCATCAACAGACCTGTGTCTCCAACACCACTCAAGTCTATATCTGTGCTGCCATTATTCTTCAACCATGCTTCCTGAAATACAAAAAGCATGACATGTGATGTATATAAGCATGTATGATACATGAGTACAACCAGGACTCTACGCAAGTGTATGCAATCCACAGGGTGTATTGGGGCACAGCATCCAACACGTATAGCTTTATTTACGGTTGAGTTGCAGATGGTTGGAGAAAACTTACTTTCCTGCAGCCAAAAAGTGTATTGAAAAATTAGGCAAGAACTATTATTGAATAAACTTTATGATTGCTTTTAGTTTTAGGCAAGTGCCTTGAACAATATTTCAGCAACCACATGCCAAATTTCTAGAAAATTGCTTGAAACTCAAGCAAAAGTGTGCCAAAGTTATGTTAGACCGCCTACGTCCAACCAAATTGCTTACTGAGCCAAAAATTATGTCACTATCTTAACAAAGGCTGCATATTGAATGACATCAATGAGGGCCGCACATCGATTAGCTTACATTGATCTTGACCGATGAAATTTAGTTTATTGTACTGAAAGTGTTCGAATCCCAACTGCAATGGTAACGACTGTTTGGCACCTTTAAACATTGATTTTATAGGCAAGTATGGTGCCAAGGAAAGAAGGGTAGAAATCAGAAAACTAGTAAAACGTTTTGCACCAAGGTGTCAGTGGACATATGGAAATCCCCCAGCACGCAGTACAGACGTGACAAAGTGGCACTGAGGAACAACTGAATCAAAAATATCTATTTTAAGATTATCAAAGTAACAGTAAGCTGTCAGTACGTAGGCTATTTATATTACAGCGAAAACTTACACTAGGTCGCACAAAACCTTTGACTGGGCTGCAGGTTGGAAATAGGTGCCTTAGACCATATAGGCATTTTGCCAGTTTTCGTAACTTTTTTGCAAAAAAGCAGCCAAAGGTAGGTAAGGTTTATTTGTTTTCAATTATAATTCACAGACCTATGGCTATGGTTTTACTGTTGCACTTAACAAAAATATGTGCAATCTACATGACACAAGCCTCTTTGTGATTTTTAGAGGGTGCCTCATCATGTTGGAGATGCTGAAGTACCAGGGTTTTTTTTAAGGAAAATGTTAGGTACTCGGTATGGATCTGTAGGGTCCTGATTTTCTCTGATTTTAGGGACCCGATGATAATTTTCTCTGATTCTAGGGACCCGATTTGAAATTCTAGGGACCCGAATCGGGTCCCTAAAACGCCTTAATAAAACCCTGCAAGTACTATGAAGCTTTTGTAGCAAACTTACTTTAAAGATATTCTAATCATAAGTTTGCTTGTTTCTGGCTTGCTTTTACTTTTTGCATTTCTCAGCAACACTTTGGAGCAAAGGAATAAAAAATTAGCTCAACATGCAATGATTTGTAAGGTGTTGGAATTTGCTAATATTCCTACAACATCTGAAACAATGTAAGCAAACCACATATCAAACTCCTAAACAGTGGTATATGGAGTATAAACAGTCAAAAATTGAATAAGTTAAACAGAAAGAATTGATACAGAATACACTATGACCAGCTACTTTCAACCCAACCCAAGTTTGTTGGCAAATGCTACATCACACAGCTTTAACAATTCATGAAAATAATTAAAGCAAACACAGAGTTCAGAATTACTCCACTATACACAATCACATTAGCTGTTCAACCCTGTAGATATCATTTCAAAAAAATTTATGCACAACTCATGACAACTCAAAACTTGTAGTGATTTTTTCAATATACATCTAATATGTTAACATAAGTGTCATAGAAACATTAGTATGTAAAACAGAACATTACAACTAAAACAATATCAAACATTTTGCTTGATTAAAATCACCCAAACCCAATTTTCACTGACTTTTAAAGCATAAAATCCGTATCTTCCTTTCACACGAAAAAAAGGACAGTTAGGAAGTTGTGCATGATGGTTCAACATTGTAGTCAGAACATTTTCAGCTGCCCTGTAACAAGATAAATTGTATTTAGAAGTTCCAAACTGCATAAAATCAAAAAGAGAAGCCAGACAACTTTATACAGAAAATCACACAAAAACAATAAAGAAATTGCTGCAAAATTTTTTCTACAAATAAATTTTACAATTAAATATTTTGAAACAAAAATTCCAACACCCGAAGATAACAATCCAATACACAAACAGATATCAATTAATCAGTAAACCAGGGTTTTTTTGAAGTGTTTTAGGGACCCGAATCGGGTCCATAGAATCAGATAAAATTATCGTTGGGTCCCTAGAACAGACAAATCGGGTCCCTACTGTGTACCTAACATTTTCCTTTAGAATAAACTGCAGTAAACTAATTAATATGTACTCTTTAAACCAGCATATGGTTGCCAAAGCCTTTTTCCACCAAAGTTCCTTTAAGTTGCAAAGCTGATGGCACATAACACACTGTAGAATCAATGCCACCTTCCTGCAATTAAGCACCCACTAATCTTGCACAATGCAGTTCATCCAAGTGTTTTTCACCAAAATGATATAGGCATATATATTCACAGCATGTTGATAACAAAAACACCTACTTTCAGGATAGTTAAATCAGGTAAGGTGAAGCGCATATTGTTGCCAACAGCCCAGCTATAAACAGTAAAGTGAAAATCAAAGACATATTTATTATCATCAACCTATTCCACTTTACTTTGCACCAAGGCAATGCAACTCCTTTACAGCAAACTGCCTAATAGCAACATTTCACCATTGTTGCAAAATAGCTGCTCTTTTGACTTGTTGATTTCCTGTTATTTCATCACAAGGGAGAAAAACATAGTATAATTAGATCTGCTTCCAGTTCAACGCCACTCCAAGTTCAAGCTAGTGTGTTTGGGAAGGATGCTTGTCACCTTAGCATTGCCTGAGCACAACAGATTTTTACATATTTATCATAAGGTTTCATTGGAAATACAGAGGGTTTCCTATTTCATATTTTTACAGAGAGTTTCCTATTTCCTATATATTTCAACTTTCTTGATTTTTCCTACAATGCCAACAATTTAGACACACAATTTTTCAAATAGTCCAATATCTTATCTTAAGCTGAAAAAAACAATATGTGCTTCTTCACGCAGGTATGAAGAAGGCACAGCCAAAATACTGAAATAATTACAGTTAGGCAGTTAAATCCTGACTGCTGTTGTATTATACATTAATAGGTTATATACTTTTTTCCTAAGACTTTTCACCACAACCACACGCTGAAGAGGACTGTGAAAGGTCACTTGTTTAGTGGTTGTCTATCAATTGTTATTTATCTAGGTGAGCAGCAGAATTGTAATGAAAAGATCATGGAAAGAAAGCTTTTGGCAGATTGTGTGGCCAAATTCAAGACTTTTTCCCGGAATAACATTTTGTGAAAGCTTGTCAAGTCTGACTAGGAAGTATCACTAGAAACTTTTAACTATAGCTGAAATAAATCTTTAGCATAGCCAAATATACATGCCCAATCTGGTGATCAGGGATGTACCACAATGAAGATTTTCCTTTCCAGCTAGATCTGGAAAAAAATCTGACCAGAACCACAACAATTTTTATATTGCATTTTGTATCTGTGGTTTTGTACAAAAAGTACTGTGACATTCTATGCTAAAGCACTAACAGATTTTATCCGATAGAAATTTTTGAGGGCAAAGCATTTTGTAGAATGTATTTAATATCTATAAGACTTTTCCATTATAAAGTTACACAAGGTCCTTTAAATCAGGTGTAGGCAAACTGTTTGACCTGTGGGTTGCACGAGCTTCATAACTTTTACAGGTCATATAACAAGCTGATGGATGAATTGTTCATGTAAACTAGTACAAATGAGATGTAACTCCAAAAGGCTTTGTACTTTGACAGATGATAAAGCATGGTGTAAGCAGGGTTGCAGAGCCAGAGCTGGGCATTTTGCCAGGAGCCTGAGCCACAGCTCAGATCAAAATTTTATGGCTACTTGATAGGTAGCTTTAGCTCTAGGTCCTTTTCTAACAGTTTTGCCAAATTCACTGAAAGTTAGACTTACTTTGCTGAAAGCAGTGCCCTTTATAGCTCATACAACTAAGCCAACTAAGCATAATTGTCACAAGTTATGGCAGGAGACTGTAACAATGAATCAGCAAGTTTTTGATGTTTCTCTCATTAAATCATTGCTAAGGCAGTGGCATTGGAGCTGGACAGGCATGGTGTTACTTGTAGAAGAGAAACAGTGCAAACTACCACAACCATAAGTGCCGAGTATGGGAGTGTAGGCGTCCACTGCACTCCTGCTAATTTTTCATTTTTTGATTGAGCAGTTTTTTGTTAACAAGTACTAAGAGATTATTCTGAGATTTATTGAAACCTTTTTGGATACATATGGAATAGAAAACTTAACAATCGCAGGTTTTAATGTCATAATAGTATCTTTTCCAAACATGATACCGTATTTTTCGGACCATAAGGCGCGCTTAAAATCCTTTATTTTCTCAAAAATCGAAAGTGTGCCTTATAATGCGGTGCGCCTAATGTGTGAATCTGGTTATGCTTTCTCACCTAGGACCAATTTTATGTGGTATACGGTGCTATTTATTTAATTGCTAGTTATGATTTTTTTAACAGACCATCGTGTTTCACAATAAACCAACAACAATTACAATGAGTAGCGTCCTAGAGTAGCTAGCACATACCACAGATAGTATTATTCCACGAGGCTCCTGACCACTTCGGACCGCACACGCGCAACTTGTATTTTATTCTATTCGTGTCTAGCGGATTAGATATGTGTGGCAGATTAAACTC